>ENA-ORCV01000051-ORCV01000051.1-marine-metagenome-genome-assembly--contig:-NODE-51-length-284972-cov-11.096716_pt1 | contig 284972 bp, 278 predicted proteins | sample MGYA00237779_ERZ508509 | MGnify/ENA primary metagenome ERZ508509 (study PRJEB26180, sample SAMN06268772) | marine metagenome | isolation source: Bioluminescent Bay, La Paraguera, Puerto Rico | place... | reverse complement strand
GAATTCCGCCGCATCGTGAACATGGTGCAGAAGGGCGAACGCGAGGCGCGCATCGCCAAGAAGGAAATGGTCGAGGCCAACCTGCGCCTCGTGATCTCGATCGCCAAGAAATACACCAATCGCGGGCTGCAATTCCTCGACCTGATCCAGGAAGGCAATATCGGGCTGATGAAGGCGGTCGACAAGTTCGAATACCGCCGCGGCTACAAGTTCAGCACCTATGCAACGTGGTGGATCCGGCAGGCGATCACCCGCTCGATCGCCGACCAGGCGCGCACGATCCGCATCCCGGTCCACATGATCGAGACGATCAACAAGCTGGTCCGCACGAGCCGCCAGTTCCTCCACGAATTCGGTCGCGAGCCGACCCCCGAGGAAATGGCCGAGCGCCTCTCCATGCCGCTCGAAAAGGTGCGCAAGGTGATGAAGATCGCCAAGGAACCGATCAGCCTCGAAACGCCGATCGGCGACGAGGAGGATTCGCATCTCGGCGATTTCATCGAGGACAAGAACGCGATCATCCCGGTCGACGCCGCGATCCAGGCGAACCTCAAGGAGACCGTCACCCGCGTGCTCGCCTCGCTGACCCCGCGCGAGGAACGCGTGCTGCGCATGCGCTTCGGAATCGGAATGAACACCGATCATACGCTGGAGGAGGTCGGCCAGCAGTTCTCGGTGACGCGCGAGCGTATCCGGCAGATCGAGGCCAAGGCGCTGAGGAAGCTCAAGCATCCGAGCCGGAGCAGGAAGATGCGCTCGTTCTTGGATCAATAAACCTAAAGGGGAGTTTTTAGCCTGGCACAGCTTTACGGCGCTGGCATGGTCGGTTCCGTTGGCGCATTTTTGGCCTAATTAGCCTCTCGTTTGGCACCGCCCTTCTCATTCAACTTTTGGAATGGGCTCACAAGTCGAGCAGAAAGGAAGTTCGCATGGCTGAATTGACTTTGGAAGCTGGTCTCAAGACCATCAATAACATCGCAATCGCGCTAACCGCGGGACTGGCTGTGTCAGGCTAAAAACTCACCAACTTTTCTCCGGCGTAGGGGTCGCGCGAATCACCGCCCTCCACTATGCGCCCCCCATGCGTATCGCCATCGCCTCCGACCACGCCGCGCTCGACCTCAAGGCCGAGCTGCGCGAGTGGCTGATCGACGAGGGGCACGAGGTCGCCGATCTCGGCCCCGACACCGCCGACAGCGTCGATTATCCCGATTTCGGCTACAAGCTCGCAGCCGCCGTCGCCGACGGGACCGCCGAGCGCGGGATCGCGCTGTGCGGTTCGGGCATCGGCATCTCGATGAGCGTCAACCGCAACCCCGCCGTCCGCTGCGCGCTGGTCTCCGAGCCGCTTTCCGCAGCGCTCGCACGCGAGCACAACGATGCCAATTGCCTCGCGCTCGGTGCGCGGCTGACGGGGATCGAAATGGCCAAGGCTTGCGTCACCGCCTTTCTCGAGACCGAATTCGGCGGCGGGCGCCATCAGCGCCGCGTCGACAAGCTTTCCAATCCGCCAGCAACGGACGATTCCTGACCCATGAGCACCGCCGAAGCCACCAGCTCCGACATCATGCACCGCTTCTGGGACGACAGCCTCGCCGAAGCCGATCCCGAGATCGCCGAGGCGATCGGCAGCGAACTCACTCGCCAGCGCGACAAGATCGAACTGATCGCAAGCGAGAACATCGCCTCGACCGCGGTGCTCGAAGCGACCGGCAGCGTGTTCACCAACAAATATGCCGAGGGCTATCCCGGCAAGCGCTATTACGGCGGCTGCGACTATGCCGACGTGGTCGAGACGCTTGCGATCGAGCGCGCCAAGCAGTTGTTCGGCTGCGACTTCGCCAACGTCCAGCCCAATTCGGGCTCGCAAATGAACCAGGCGGCGTTCCTCGCTCTGCTCGAGCCGGGCGACACCTTCATGGGGCTCGACCTCAATTCGGGCGGGCACCTGACGCACGGCTCGCCGGTCAATATGAGCGGCAAGTGGTTCAACCCCGTCGCCTATGGCGTTCGCGAGGACGACGAGCTGATCGACATGGACGACGTCATGGCGATCGCGAAGGAGCACAAGCCCAAGCTGATCATCGCCGGCGGCACCGCCTATTCGCGCGTGTGGGACTGGGCAGGTTTCCGCCGGGTCGCGGACGAAGTCGGCGCCTACCTGCTGGTCGATATGAGCCATATCGCCGGGCTGGTCGCGGGCGGCGCGCATCCCTCGCCCTTCCCGCACGCGCATGTCGTCACTACCACCACGCACAAGAGCCTGCGCGGGCCCCGCTCGGGCGTGATCCTGTGGAACGACGAGGCGCTGACCAAGCCGCTCAACATGGCGGTGTTCCCCGGGCTGCAGGGCGGTCCGCTGATGCACGTGATCGCGGCCAAGGCGGTCGCTTTCCGCGAAGCGCTGCGGCCCGATTTCAAGACCTACGCCAAGAGCGTGGTCGAAAACGCCCGCGCGCTAGCCGCCAGCCTCGAGGAGAACGGTCTCCGGATCGTCTCGGGCGGGACCGACAACCATTCGATGCTTGTGGACCTTACCGCGAAGGACGTGACCGGCAAGGCGGCCGAAGCCGGTCTCGACCGCGCCTGGCTGACCTGCAACAAGAACGGCATCCCGTTCGACACGCGCAGCCCGTTCGTCACCAGCGGCATCCGCCTCGGCACGCCCGCGGGCACCACGCGCGGCTTCGGCCCGGCCGAATTCCGCAAGGTCGGCAAGCTCATCTCCGAAGTGGTCGACGGGCTGTCGAAGAACGGCCCCGAAGGCGATGCGCAGATCGAGCAAAGTGTGCGTGCACGCGTCGAGGAATTGTGCGAGAACTTCCCGGTCTATCCCGGGAGATAAGCGATGGAAGAACGAGAACCGCAGCGCGGGCAGGATTGGGTCGAAGACGCCAGGGAGGAAATCTCCGGCATGGCGAAGGGCGGCTTGGCCCACCCTTCGACCAAGCCGGTGCTGACCGGCGCGGCCGTGGGCGCGGCGGCAGGCTTCCTGCTCCCCGGTCTGAGCATCGTGGTCGGTGCGCTGGCCGGTGCAGGCGTCATGTTCTATGACAGGGTCAGGAAGTAACCGCCTGAATGCGTTGCCCGTTCTGCGCCCACGATGACAGCCAGGTAAAGGATTCGCGCCCGACCGAGGACAACACCTCGATCCGGCGGCGGCGCCAATGCAGCAGTTGCGGCGCGCGCTTCACCACCTTCGAGCGGGTGCAGTTGCGCGAAGTCACGGTGGTGAAGAGCGGAGACCGCCGCCAGCCTTTCGACCGCGCGAAGCTGGAGCAATCGGTCGCCCTCGCCTGCCGCAAGCGCGGAGTCGAGCAGGAGCGGATCGACCAGCTCGTCTCGGGCATCCAGCGGCAGGTCGAAACCGCGGGCGAGAGCGAAATCCCGTCCTCGCGGATCGGCGAAATGGTGATGGACGGCCTGCGTCAGATCGACAGCGTCGCCTATATCCGCTTCGCCAGCGTCTACCGCGACTTCTCCGAAGCGAAGGACTTCGAGGAATTCGCCAGCACCGTGCAGGAAGCTGCGCGCGACTGACGTGGCCGAAAATCCCATCATCGTCTTGGTCCGCCCACAGCTTGGCGAGAATATCGGCAAGGCGGCGCGGGCGATGCTCAATTTCGGACTGACCGAACTGCGGCTGGTCGCACCGCGCGATGGATGGCCCAATCCGGGCGCCGGACCCGCGGCTGCCGGGGCGGATGTCGTGCTCGAACAGGCGCAAGTGTTCGAGAGCCTTGCCGATGCGGTGGCCGACTGCGCGCATGTCTACGCCACCACGGTGCGCAAGCGCGGCGTAACCAAGCCGGTCGTGACCCCCGAAGAGGCGGCGCGCGAAATTGCTACGGCGGAAGGGGGTTGTGCGATCGTGTTCGGGCCCGAGCGGTCGGGCCTGGAAACCGACGATGTGGCGCTCGCCCGCAAGATACTCACCGTTCCGATCAATCCGGAGTTCGGATCGCTCAACCTCGCGCAAGCGGTGATCCTGTGCGCCTACGAGTGGTCGAAGCACGCCGAACTCGCGCAGCCGACCGCCGAAGACTTGCTTCCCCCCGCCCCGCAGGACGAGCTCGAAGGCCTGATCGCGCATCTCGACACCATGCTCGAGCCGAAGGGCTACTTCCTGCCGGAAACGCGCGCCGAGGCGACCCGCCGGACGCTGCGCGGCGTACTGACCAAGCCCGGCTGGAACCATCTCGAAGTCCGCACGCTGCGCGGCGTGCTGTCCTCGCTTGAACGCAAGCCTGGGCGCAAGCCTAGGTCCTGAGAGTGGTTTTCAGCTTAGCTGGATCGGCACCGGCCCGCTCCCCCACCCGGCCACCCATAGTTTACTATCGTTGGGTGGCCGGGTGGGGGAGCGGGCCGGTGCCGCAATCGTTTCAGCTTTGCCGAAACAGAATCTACGTCCTGAGCCGGTCCCACTCGACAAGTTCGTAAGCGATCGAGATTTCGACGAGCCGGTCCCAGATTTCCGCAACCTCGACGGCGGGCAAGCCGGCCCGTTCCGCCCGGTCGCGCACCGCGGCGATCACCGCAGCCTTGCGCGTCTCGTCGCGCACGGTCTCGCGGTCCTGCTTGATCCGCGCCGCTGCGCGCATGTAGCCGAAGCGGGTTTCGAGCAGGTCCAACAGCGCCTGATCGGTAGCGTCGACACCCGCGCGGACATCGCCCATGGTCTCGCAGGCTTCGGGGGCTTTGATATCGTCGTTCCGGGGCTCGCTCATGCCCCGCGCCTCTGCCCGCACTCGGGTCGCTTGTCGAGCCTCGATCCACCCTTGACCGGAGCGGCAATCCTGCTAGAGGCGCGCCTTCGCGAATTGGCTCCGCACCCCGGTGAAGCGGATGCCGCGTCGGACATAAGGGTCCGGCGGTGCGATGCCGGGTTGGATGGCCACCGCTGGGGTGGTCCAGCAAATCGAAGGATACGACTCATGTCGAAGCGCAAGAGCGCCAAGTACAAACTCGACCGCCGGATGGGCGAAAACATCTGGGGTCGCCCGAATTCTCCCGTCAACAAGCGCTCCTACGGCCCCGGTCAGCACGGCCAGCGCCGCAAGGGCAAGATGTCCGACTTCGGCCTCCAGCTGCGCGCCAAGCAGAAGCTGAAGGGCTATTACGGCGACGTCACCGAGAAGCAGTTCAAGGCGACCTACAAGAAGGCCGCTGCGATGAAGGGCGATACCGGCCAGAACCTCATCGGCCTGCTCGAACAGCGGCTCGACATGGTGGTCTATCGCGCCAAGTTCGCGCCGACGATCTTCGCCGCGCGCCAGATCGTCAATCACGGCCACATCTACCTGAACGGTGTGAAGACCAACATCCCGAGCGCGCAGGTCAAGGTCGGCGACGTCGTGTCGCTGGGCAAGAAGGCTCAGGACATGGCGCTGGTGATCGAGGCGCAGAGCCTGCCCGAGCGCGAAATTCCCGACTACGTCGCGCCCGACGGCACCGACAAGGTGAGCTTCACCCGCGTTCCGACGCTCGACGAAGTGCCCTACCCGGTGACCATGGAACCGAACCTGGTCGTCGAGTTCTACTCGCGCTGATCGCGACTCGGAGTTGCCGTTCGACGAAGGCGGGCGCCGACCAGGCGCCCGCCTTTACGCGTTTCCACCCAAGCCCCGGTTTTTGCTCAACTATTTGATAACCAATGTAGCTCATAGGCAGGGTATGGATACTCCCCCTCTGCCGGGTCAGCTTCAGAGCGAGAGCGAAAGATTGGCCGCGTTGGCCGATCTGGCCATACTAGATACGCCTCCGGAAGAGGAACTCGACAATCTGACGAAGCTCGCAACGGTTGCGCTGCGAACCAGTAGCGCGGCCATCAGCCTCGTCGACGAACACCGACAATGGTTCAAGTCGAGGGTCGGAATTCCGTTCGCGGAAACCCCGCGCGACATCGCTTTCTGCGATTACACGGTTGCCAGCCGGGAAACCTTCTTGGTCCGCGATGCACGCAGGGACGGTCGCTTTTGCGCCAATCCGCTCGTCACCGCCGAGCATGGGATCGGTTTCTACGCCGGCGCACCCCTGTTTCTGCGCAACGGCCATTGCATCGGCAGCCTGTGCGTCATCGACGAAGAACCCCGGCCCGATTTCGGCGACGATGATGTCGCCGTTCTGGAAAACCTGGCACACCTCGCCGCGCAGTTTATCGAGGCTCGCCGCGGCAAGCGTATGGGAGAGATCGCTGCCAAAGTCGTCGATGCGACTTCCGACGCGGTGCTGGCTGCGGATCGCACCGGTACGATCGTTTTCATGAACGCCGCGGTTGAAAGAATGTTCGGATATTCGCGGCAGGAAGCGATTGGAGAGAATGTAACGCTCATTATGCCTGAGCGCTTCCGCGACAGCCATCAAGGATCGATCGACAACGCCGCATCCGGAGGCCCGACTCGATTGCTCGGCACATTCGTCGAATTGCCGGCGCGCCATGCGGACGGTCACGAATTTCCCATAGAACTCTCGCTTGCGCCTTGGGGCAACGACGGGAAGCGCGATGGTTTCGCGGCGATCATCCGCGATATCAGCGACCGCAAGGCGCTGGAGGAGGACCGCCAGAACTCTCGCGCTTTTCTAGACACGATCGTCGCCAATCTACCCGCGATGCTGTTCGTCAAGGACGCCCGCACCCGCAAATATCTGCTGGTGAACAAAAAAGCCGAGGAGAAGATGGGTCGGCGTGCCGAGACCCTGATCGGATCGAGCGATTCGGAACTGTTTCCCGGTATCGGCGCAGCCTACGAAGAACGCGATGGGGAGGCGGTCGCGAGCGGGAAACCGCATGTCTACGAGAGCGAATTTGTCAGGGAAGACGGAGAGCGGTTCGATATCAGGACCACCCGTGTGCTGATGGACGGGCCCGACCGCAAAGGCCAGTACATTCTCGGAATGGCCGAGGACATGACGGAGTTTCGCCGCAGCGAGGCGGAGAACTACCGGCTGGCACGCTACGATACCCTGACCGGCCTGCTGAACCGGGCGAGGCTGGCCGAAATACTGCATACGAGAGTGTCGGAGCGCACCAAATTCGCGATGCTCAGCATCGATCTCGATCGCTTCAAGGCCATCAACGACCAGTTCGGCCACCTCACGGGCGATGCCGTGCTCAAGGAAGTAGGTGACCGGCTCAATGCCCTGACGGACGAGAATTCGTTCGTGGCAAGAGTTGGTGGGGACGAATTCGTCGCCCTGCTGTTCGGGGACCGGCTGCACAGCCGTGCCTCGATTTTCGCCGACCGGATCATCGAGTGCATTTCGAAGCCCATCGTGGCGCGCCGCGCCACAGCTCATATCGGAGCATCGGTCGGAGCAGTATTGCATCCCGATGACGGCCGGACGACGGAGCAATTGCGTGAAAACGCCGACTTGGCACTTTATCGCGCCAAAAGCGTGGGACGCGGCACGGCATGCTTCTTCGACGACGAGATGGACGCAGCGTTGCGCGACCGCAGGAAGCTCGAATCCGATTTGCGGCATGCGGTCGAAAGCAAACACATCAGGCTAGAATACCAGCCGGTCGTTTCCACCTCGACCGGCGCGATTACCAGCCTTGAGGCGCTTGCGCGATGGACCCACGATAGCCGAGGTCCCGTACGGCCAGACGATTTCATTTCGCTGGCGGAAGAATGCGGTCTGATCGATCAACTCGGCAGCCAACTCCTCGTGCAGGCCTGTACCGACGCGCTCGCCTGGCCCGAACGCATCCGCGTGGCGGTAAACTTGTCTCCCTTGCAATTCATGAGTGGGACCTTGGTCGACACGGTCCGCGAAACCCTGACTAGCACCGGGCTTGCTCCGGGAAGGTTGCAGTTGGAAGTGACCGAGCGCCTCGTCATCCAGAATACCGAGGAAACTTTCGCCCAGTTGGAGGAATTGCGCGCGCTCGGAATACAGATCCTGATCGACGATTTCGGTGTCGGCCACTCCTCTTTGAGCTATTTCCAGCGCCTGCCGTTCGACAAGGTGAAAATAGACAAATCCTTCATAGACGAAATAGAGACATCGCGAGCCGCCAAGGCAATCGTCCAAGCCGTGACCGGCTTAGGCCACCAGCTATCCATGGGAATCGTGGCGGAAGGCGTGGAAACCAATCACCAACGTCGCATGCTCATCGAGCTGGGCTGTACACATTTGCAGGGCTACCTTTTCAGCAAATCCCTCGATGCCGAGTCTGTTTCCTATTTCATTGCCGACATGGAGATGGACTCTACGAACATCGACAAGGCTGCATGAATCGGCATCGAGTGCCAGCGCGAAAGTATCGGGCTAGTCGAGCGCCCCTTCGAGGAACTCGCCGATCCGCTTGAGCATGATGCCGCGCGCCTGGCTGTGGTGGAGGCCATGGTCGAGCCCTTTGAACTCCAGATAGTCGATCTGCTTGCCGTTGCCCTTGAGCCGGTCCTCCATCAGCTTCGAGTGCGCGTCGCTGACATTCATGTCCATCGTGCCATGCACCAGCAGCACCGGCGCCTTGAATTTCGCCGTATGGCGCGCCGGCGAACCGGCCGCGACATGCGGGCCATTGCCGATGAACTTGTCGTAGGCGAGATAGCTCGTGTAGCGGCGGTTCTCCTCGCGTAGCAGGTCGAGATCGGTCACCGGGGCTATTGCCGCGACCGCCTTGTAGAGGTCCGGATCGAGCACCTGCGACTGCAGCGCGGCATAACCCCCATAGGACCAGCCCACGATCGCCAGCCTGTCCGGATCTGCGATACCCTGCGCCACCAGCCAGCGCCCGGCGTCGTTGACGTCGCCGATCGCCGTCTCCCAGGCCTGGAAGCCGTTGCGCCCGTACCACGCCTCGCCGTAGCCCGCCGAACCGCGATAATTCGGTTGCAGCACGGCATAGCCGCGCGCGACGAAGAATTGCGGCAGCCAGTCGAAGCCCCATTCGTCGCGCGCGCCGGGGCCGCCATGCGGCAGGACGATGGCGGGCAGGTTCTTGCCTTCGCTGCCCGGCGGAAGCGTCAGGTAGCCGGGGATCTGCGTGCCGTCGGCAGCCGGGAAGGAGATCGGCTCGACCGGTCCCATTTCGCGCTCGGCGAGCGGGTCGCGCAGCGGCAGCAGCGGGCTGAGCTGGCGCGTCTCCTTTTCCAGCAGGTACAGCGTGCCGGGGTCGGTATCGCTCGAGGCGGCGATCAGCAGCATGCTCTCGTCCTCGCTCGCATCGACGATGGAGATCAGCGGCTGGCCCGGCAGTGCCCTGGACAGCCCGCTGGCGAACTTGTCGAGCTCGGCGTCGAAATATTCGACATAACGCTTCTCGGTGGCGTAGCTGCCGCCGACCACGCGATTCTTGCGCCCGATGCGGATCAGCCCGTCGACATCGACATCGCCGCGCGCCATCAGCTGTTCGCGCTTGCCGGTCCCGTCGAGCGCCACCGAGAACAGCGCGCGATAGCCGTCGACGGTGTCGAAACCGTAGACCACGTCTTTCGCGCTATCGACCGCGATCGGGACGAAGCCCTGGTCGACATTGCCGGTCTGGTCGACCGTCGACAGCGCTTCCCATTTGTTCGTACCCTTTGGGCGGTAGAGATAGCGCACATCGCTACCGTCGTAACCGCTCGCCGCGCTGTCGCGCGCGGCCATCACGCGGACCTTGCCGTGCTCGTCGGCGATATAGCCCGCCGCCATCCGGTTGGGCTCCTCGACATTGCGGAAGCGGCCGTTGGTGACGTCGACCCAGTCGACCCCGAGCCCCTCCTTGTCGTTGAAGATGCGCGTGTTGTTGCTCCGCTCCTTGACGTATTGGCGCGTCATGAGGATCTTGTTCTCCTCGCCCTCGATATCGAGCGCGAGCCAGTCGCCGCCGTTCTGAACGATACCCATCGCCCGCCAGTCGGTCGGCGGGGTCAGTTGGGTGACGTCCGAGCCGTCGTCCTTCAATGCCATCAGCCTGGTAAACCCGAGCAGCATGCCCCCGGTCTCCTGGAAGCCGAAGATCTGGCACACGATCCGCTCTTCGGTCGCCCATGTGCACTCGTTCAGACGCGCCTGCGCCTCGTTGGTGGTGATGATCGGTTTCGGCTCGCCGCCGTTCACCAGATCGACGACGTAGATCGTCTCTTCCGAACTCGTTCCGGGCTGGACGTAGAGCAGCTTGTCGCCCGACGGTGACAAGGCCGGCGACAGTACCGACTGTCGCGCGCCGAACTTGGCGGCGGTTTCGGCCAGTTCCTCCGCAGCCACCGGCATGGAGAAAGCTGCCGCGGCAAGCGCGGCGAAAGACAGCATACAACGCATTGGTGCGACCCCAAGAAATTCAATCCTGCCCGCTTGCTAGCAGAAATCGCCATACATGAAAGAGCGCAGGACTTTTCGAATTGGGTTCCGGTCGGTAGAAAGCCGGATTTCATGCGGCTGTCGATCGCCTTCGCCCTTTTCTGTTCGGCCTGTTCGGCCGGCTCCGGAAATACGGACACATGGGTCAAGCCGCCTTCCGAGACCGAGACCTGCGAGGCGTGGGCCGAAATCCGGCACGGTAGTGCGGTGTACTTCAACAATGTCTGGAACGTGCAGGCAGCAGGCGATTTCGCATGGAAGCAATGTATCGAGCGCGACCCGGCCGATCCCGAGAGGCTCGGTTTCTCCTGGCACTGGCCCGATTACGGCAGCGACATCTATTCGCAGCCGCAGGTGAAGATCGGGGTCTCGCCGTGGCTGCCGCTTCCCAAGCTGGACGACCGGTTTCCGGTCGCCATCGCCGACCTCGATACCATGACCGTCGCCACCGGAGTCGCGGTCGAAGCGCGTGGCGAGTACAATATAGTCACAACGCTGTGGCTGACCGATACCGGCGAAATCGGCGACGAACCGCAACCCGGCAGCATCGTCGCCGAAGCAATGTTCTGGACCGATGCAACCGACGGACTGATCGATCCCGCCGGATCGAAGGTCGGCACGGTCCGGCATGGCGGGCGGGACTGGGACATATGGCTCAACCGGGACTGGCACGACGTCTCGGGGGAAAACGCGAACCGCTGGATCTATCTCGCATTCGTCGCCAGTCCGGGCGGTCCTGCGGCGAGCTTCGACCCGGTCGCGTTGTTGCGCAGCAAGGAACTGTCGCAGCTCGGGTTCGAACGCGCCTATATCGCCGATGTCGAACTCGGCGCGGAGATCATGCGCGGCGACGGACTGATGTGGATCGACCGTTTCGACGTAGAGATACAACGCCGCTAGCGTTCGGCCAGGTAATCCCGCCGGAAATCGCTCGCGAAAGCGGCGAAGCGCCCTTCCTCGATCGCTCCGCGCATCGCGGCCATCAGGTCCTGGTAGAAGGTGAGGTTATGCTCGGTCAGCAGCATGGCCCCGAGGATTTCGCCCGATTTGTGCAGGTGATGCAGATAGGCGCGCGAATAGTCGCGGCAGGCGGCGCACTTGCAAGCCTCGTCGAGCGGCGCGGTGTCCTCGGCGTGGCGGGCATTGCGCAGGTTAAGCGGCCCGGTCCGGGTGAAGGCCTGCCCGGTGCGGCCCGAGCGGGTCGGCAGGACGCAGTCGAACATGTCGATACCGCGCTCGACCGCGCCGACGAGGTCGTCGGGTTTGCCGACGCCCATCAGGTAGCGCGGGCGGTCTGCGGGCAGCTGATCGGGTGCGAAATCGAGCGTGGCGAACATCGCTTCCTGCCCCTCGCCCACCGCCAGCCCGCCGACCGCGTAGCCGTCGAAACCGATCTCGATCAGCTTCTCGGCGCTGATCTTGCGCAGGTCCTCGTCGAGCGCACCCTGCTGGATTCCGAACAGCGCCGCGCCTGCCGCATGCTCGCCGCCCGCGTCGAACCCGTCGCGGCTGCGTTTCGCCCAGCGCATCGACAGCTCCATCGACGAAGCGATGACGTCGCGCTCCTGGTCGGCGCGCGGACATTCGTCGAACGCCATCACGATATCCGAACCGAGCAGGCGCTGGATTTCCATGCTGCGCTCGGGCGTAAGCATATGTTTCGACCCGTCGATATGGCTGCGGAACCCGACCCCCTCCTCCGTGAGCTTGCGCAGCTCGGACAGGCTCATCACCTGATAGCCGCCGCTGTCGGTCAGGATCGGATGCTGCCAGTTCATGAAACGGTGCAGCCCGCCGAGCTTCGCGATCCGCTCGGCACCGGGGCGCAGCATCAGGTGGTAGGTGTTGCCGAGGATGATGTCGGCGCCCGTAGCGCGTACCGCCTCGGGCTTCATCGCCTTGACCGTCGCCGCCGTCCCTACCGGCATGAAGGCGGGCGTGCGGATTGCGCCGCGCCGCATCGCGATGCGGCCGGTGCGCGCCTTGCCGTCGGTCGCGGAAATCGCGAAATCGAAGCGCGGGTGCGCGGCGTCCATCAGAACCCGTAGATCAGCGTGAAGCGCGACAGCGTGTCGGTGTTCTCGGTCCCCGCGGGCGGATTGCTCTCGTAATCGACCTGGTACGAAAGCCGCGTCGAGACCTTGTCGCTGACCTTGAGCTGCAGCCCGGTCAGCAGGTTGAGCGAGACATTGCTCGAATCGACCACCGCCGTCGCCGTCCCGCCCGTTTCCGAGGTCACGTTGCTGTCCTGCGTGAGCTTGACCCGGTCGGTGATCGCCCAGTCGAAGTCGAGCCCGGCCAGAGCGGCGATGCGGCCTTCGCTGGTGCCGTTGGTGAACTCGGTGAAGCGATAGGCCGGGCCCAGCTTGGCGCTCAGCGTGAGGTCGGATTCGTCGATGATCCGGTAGCCGATCCCCGCCGACACGGCATAGCGCGCATCGTAGCCCTGGAACCGGTCGCTCTCGAACTGCCCGAGCCCGTAGGCGAAGAAGCCCTTGTCGATCTGGTAGCGCGGTTCGTAGGCTGCGAAATAGCGCTCGCGCGTGGTCGCACCGTTGCTGCGCTGATAGTCGGCGCGCAGCCGCAACTGGTGAGTCCAGTCGATCCCCTCGCGCGCCAGTTCGACCGCGCCGGACAGGCCGATATTGGAATTGTTGCCGGTCGAACGGAACGCGCCGACCTCGCCCTTGCCCGACCAGTTGTCGAGCAGGCTCGCCTGGCGCAGCTCTTCCTCTTCCTCGGCCCTGGCCAGCGCCTCGGCCTCTTTCCTGTCCGTGAGGAAGGCGTCGTGCAGCGCGTCGATCTCCGCCGCATCGTCGGGATTGGTCTGGCGGGCGATCTCGACCACCGTCGCAACCTTGGCCTTGTCGCCGGTCGCGATCGCCGCATCGATCATCGCGCGCACCGGCTCGGGCATTTCGGCCAGTGCGACTGCGGGCGCGAACAGCAGCACCGTTGCGATCGGTACGGAAGCGAAGCGAAGGAGAGGTCCGGCCATGGCGCGCGCTGTTAGCCAGATGCGGGGTGGCAAATCAACTCCGCAGCCGCCAGCCGGTCTTGAAGATGAAGGCGATGATCGCGACGCACACGGCGAGGAAGCCGAGCGTCAGGCCCAGCGACAGCGCGAACGAGACATCGGCATGGCCGTAGAAGGTCCAGCGCAGTCCGCTGACGAGGAAGGCGATCGGGTTGGCGAGCGCGATCGTGTCCCACGGCTCGGGCAGCATGTCGAGCGAGTAGAAGGTGCCGCCGAGGAAGGTCAGCGGGGTCAGGATCAGCATCGGGATGATCCCGAGCTTCTCGAAATTGTCGGCCCAGATGCCGAGGATGAAGCCGAACAGGCTGAAGCTCGCCGCTACCAGCATGATGTACACCACCGCCACCAGCGGATGCGCGATCGAATAATCGACGAACACGCGGGCGGTCAGGAGGATGATCGTCGCGAGGATCAGGCTCTTGGTCGCCGCCGCGCCGACGAAGCCGATCAGCGTTTCGGCGACCCCGACGGGCGCCGACAGCAGCTCGTAGATCGTGCCGGTAAAGCGCGGCATGTAGATGCCGAAGCTCGAATTGCTGGTCGTCTCGCCGAGCAGGGTGAGCATCAGCAGGCCGGGGATGATGAACGCCTCGTAGGGGATGCCGGAGATATCGGGCATGCGCCCGCCGATCGCGCCGCCGAAGACGATGAAATAGAGCGTCGTCGTCAGCACCGGTGCGAGCACCGACTGGAACGCGGTGCGCAGGAAGCGCGTCAGCTCGCGAACATAGATCGACCAGGTCGAGCGCCAGTTGATCATATCGCGCGCGCCTCCTCGCCGAGCAGCGAGACGAAGATGTCCTCGAGGCTGCTCTCGCGCGTGTCGATGCCGGTGAAATCGATTCCCGCCGCGATCAGCGCCTTGGTCAGTTCGGCCACTTCGGCCTTGCCCCTGCCCGTTCCGTCGCCGCCGCGATAGCACAGGCCGAGCCCGCCCTCCTCGATCTCGACCGGCAGCCGGGCGATCGAGGGCGGCAGTTCGGTGAGGGGCTGTGCGAGCGTGATATGCGCCTCGGTCCGCCCCAGCCGCGCCATCATCGCGTCTTTTTCGTCGACCATCAGCAGCCGGCCGCGGTCGATCACGCCGACCCGGTCGGCCATTTCCTCGGCTTCCTCGATATAATGCGTAGTCAGGATCACCGTTACGCCGCGCGCGCGCATCGCGTCGATCTGGTGCCACATCGATTTGCGCAATTCGACATCGACCCCGGCGGTCGGCTCGTCGAGAAACAGCAGGTCGGGATCGTGCGCCAGCGCCTTGGCGATCAGCACGCGGCGCTTCATCCCGCCCGACAGCGCCATGATCCGCTCGTCGCGCTTGTCCCACAGGCTGAGCGAGCGAAGCACCTCCTCGATCCGACCTGCGTCGGGCGGCAGGCCGAACAGGCCGCGCGAATAGGATACCGCGCGATGCACCGGCTCGAACATGTCGGTGCTCAGTTCCTGCGGCACCAGCCCGATACGGCGGCGCGCCTTGCGCCAATCCGTAGCGAGATCGTGGCCGAACGCGCGGATCGTCCCCGCGGTCGGGCGCACCAGCCCGCACACCGCGCCGATCAGCGTGGTCTTGCCCGCGCCGTTGGGACCGAGCAGCGCGAAGATCTCGCCGCGGCGCACGCTCAAATCGACATCGTCGAGCGCGCGCAGCCCTCCCGGATAGACCTTGGTCAGACCGGCAATTTCCAGAATCGGTTCGCCCATGGTTCCGCGATGCTGAAGCTGGATGGTGAATGCAAGTCGCATCGTTCTTCTGAGCGTCGCCGTCTGATCGCGAAGGAGTTCGTACCAGACGGAGGGCGGTCGCGACGAGATCGGAATATCCGCTGATCACAGGCTCGAGTGTTTCGAGGCCGATATCGCTAGTTTTGCGAACAGGTTAAGATGGCAATGCGAGATTTATCGTGTAGTTTGATCGGGGACGCGGATGTCGTAAGAAATTCAGCGGATGGGGGATCAAACTGTGGCCGACACTCTTTCAACCAGCAAGAAAATCGTCGATCTCTCCGAACGCGTGGCCAAATTGTCGGCTGCGATGGGCGGAGGGGGAGGGGGGCTTGCCGCATCTCTCGGCGTTGTCGGCCTCGTCCTCGACTGGAAAGTTGCAGACGCAAAAGAAAAGAAATTGTATGACGAGCTTCACAAAATCGAAAAATCCTTGCTCGAAATAAAATCTGTCGTAGACACTATCGAAGTCAATGATCTGCTCAAGGATATCGACGATAAGCACAATCATATAATCGGCGTTCTCGACGATTACGAAGATGAGATAGATCGCTTTACGTCGTCTATCACCAAGGATAGCATAGCAGACAAGAAAACGACACTGTCTTTCATCAATTGGTACCTGAACGGGGTCGAGACCGACAATCCTCCAGCCAGTGCCGACGGACACCAGCTGATCGAGAACATTCTCTTCGACCATGACCAGGATCGTTCGCTGGCTCGATTGTTGAAGGACAAATACGGGTCCAACCACCAGAATTACGTGGCAACCCTGTCCGAGTTGTGGGACAAGGCGCAAGAATCGCGGGCGTCGAATATCGCCGAGAAAAACCCGGTATCGCGTCTTTCGAAAGCCGATTACCTCGAATCGGTCTACTTCAGCCTGATTCACCTCTACAACCGCGCCCGCTATCTCCACGACCTCGCATTGGCGAGCTTCAGCACGATCCTGCACGACCAGGGATATTCCGAGTATCGCGCGGCTTCGAATCACAGCACTGAACTGGAGACTCTGGCGAAATCGAGCAGGGACAAATTCTATCAAGACAATCGCTTCGACGTTAAGTTCGAGGACAATATACAGGATGAAAAAAATATAAACGGTATCGGTTGGTCTGACTTTCCGGATGCAATCAAGAAGGCTTATTCCGATAAATTTTCCAGTGAAAACAGTTATTCGCTTCGCGCCAATATCCCGAATTTGGGTAACCAAAACTACTTTTCCTCGGGACACGGAGGATATTATACAACCGACGACGTCCGCTATGATCCATATTTGCGGCTGGTCGCGAATCCTCTGGTCGCACCGAAGCCGAATTCCTTCCTGACCGGTTTGAAGATGCACAGGGAGTACACTCCCGACGGAGGGTATTTTATCCGGTTTTCCGGGCATTTCTCCGAGTACGCCGACGGAGAATTCACCTCGCTCGGCTGGCACACGCAACCCCTGCCCAACGGGCCGATCAACGGTGCCGGCTATGTCCGCGTCGGCGGTTTCGAGGCCGAGAAACTGAAGGCGATCAAGCAGCAACTCGGCCCGGGCGAACAGCCGGTGCTGACGGAAATTCGCTTCGGCACCATTCCGTTCGGATCGTCCGCGATACTCACCCTGGGGTCCAGCTATCGCAAACTGGTGCTGTCGGAAGACGGCAAGTCCGGCTCCGTGCAGGCGATCGACGGAGTGCAAACCGATCTGGGCACGGATGTGATCGGCAAGAACTACCTCTGCCTGGTGGATAGCGACGACGGAAACCAGCAGGCCTTCGATTACCTCAGGGCGATCGACGAAACGCTGATCGGTCGCCAGGACGCTGACGGCAATATCGATCCCTCGGGGATCATCACCGATGTGAAGATCGAACGCGAAAACGAAGGCAGCACGCTGCTGTTCGTGGCCGAAGTCAACGACCACAAGGTCGATTGGGCCCCCTTCCGGCCCTATTACTGGTCCGAGGAGGAGAAGGAGGCGGGAGTCCACGACGGACAATTGATCGTCGCCACCGACACCTGGGCCTTGGACAAGAATGCCAAGCGCGACGATTCGAGTGCATACAAGCTCTATTACCTGCTCGACCGAGGCTATCGTCGGCTGCTGCTGGATCGTGTCGAGGACGACGACCAGCGCATATCGACGCTGGATGCAGCGTTGAGCGATTCGATACCGCTTGCTGCGCCGGTCGTACCCGAAGGCACATTCTTCAAGACGGAAAGCAATGTCGCTGTCTACAAGATGGTCGATGGGAAGGCACGGCACGTTCTGGACGAGGCCGACGTCGCATGTGGATGGCCCGGAGTAATCATCGTCCCCGACAAGCTCTCAGATCAAATCGCCAAGCTGGACTACGACAAATAGCACGAGCGCCGGAACGCACTGCTCGCTACGGGCGCGCCGCAATCCAGTTGCCGTGGAAGCCCGGCGGAACGAGATGCGGGATATGCACCGAAGCGACGGTGTCGAGCGTCGTCGCGTCGAGGATTTCGAGCGCGCTGGTTCGTTCGTTGCGGTCGATCACGTAACCCATCACCCAGCCGTCGCCCTCGGGCGCGTCGTGGCTGCGCGGGACGAACACGAATTCGCCCGGGATGCACCCTTCGCCGAATTCGCGCACGACGCTCTCGCCGCTGTCGAGATCGTGGCGGTAGAGCGGCATCGCTGCGTAGAAATCGAGATCGCCGTCTTCGGGCAGGCCCATCGTCCACAGATAGCGGTAGGATTTGGTGAAGCGGCGCTCGTCGGGGCGCGGGAATTCCTGCCCGCGCGGGTCGAGCGTGGTGCGCTCGACGCGGCCTGCTTCGGGATCCACGGTCCAGCGTTCGAGCCCGAGCGGCTTGCCGTACGGCCCGGGCATGTCGCCGTCCATGATCGTCTCGTAGGCGCACACGTCGACGATCACCCGGCCCTCGCCGTCCTCGAAGCTGTTGCCGACATGAAAGACGTAGCACGGATCGACCTCGCACCAGGCGATATCCTCGCCCGTCCCGCCGCGCGGCATCAGCCCCACGCGGGCGCGATGAGCGTTGTTCCAGCGATAGGGGAAGCTGTGGCCCGCGATCAGCGCCTTCATCGAGAAGGTCACCGGCAGGTCGAGGATGACGACGTGGTTCTCGGTCAGCGCGCAATCGTGGATCGACGGGCCGTCCTGCACCGCGATCGGCGTTTCGCGCAGCACCCTGCCCGCGCCATCGAGCACGACATGACGGATCGTGTCGGCGGCCATGCCGTCGTAGCAGATGGCGTGGAACTCGCCCGTCTTAGGGCAGCGGTGCGGATGCGCGGTGAACGAGCCGGTCAGCCCGCCGCCGAAATCCGAATAGCCGAGCGATTCGAGCTCGCCGTCGAGCTCGACCGGGAAGGAACTCGCCTCGACCAGCGCCATGATTTTCCCGCCCATGCCGAGCACGTTGGTGTTGACCGTATCGCCGAAGCCGCGGCGCGGACCCGGCGCGGCGGGCGGGCCGCCCTTGTCCTCGAGTTGGCGCGAGCGGATGTAGCGATTGCGGTACCACTCGGCCTTGCCGCCTCTCAGCCGCACGCCGTGCACCATCCCGTCGCCGATGAACCAGTGGTGGCCCTTGGCGAGATCGCCATAGGGGTTCGGACCGATGCGGACGTAGCGCCCATCGAGTTCGGGTGGAATCGCCCCCGTCACTTCGAGGTCGGTGAGCGTCTTTTCCTCGCGCATCGGCCGGTGGACGCCGCGCAGGAACGGATTTTCGCTGCCGTCGGGCAGGCGCGCGCGGTTGATCGCCGACACCGCCCTGATCGCAGGTGTGACGGCGGCCCGGATGGTTTTTTCGATTACGCTCGCCATGTCCCAGCTCCCGTTGCTAATTGCAACCTAACATCAAGCGGCGACCCTGACTAGGGGATCAATAGCGAGGAATCGCCGTAGCTGTAAAACCGATATCGTTCGGCGATGGCGTGGGCGTACAGCGCCTGCATCCGCTCGCGGCCCATCAGCGCGCTTACCAGCATGAACAGCGTCGATTTCGGCAGGTGAAAGTTGGTCATCAATCCGTCGACCGCGCGAAAGGCGTAGCCGGGGGTGATGAAGATGTCTGTATCGCCTTCGAACGCGTGGATGGTCCGATCCTCTGCCGCAGCGCTTTCGAGCAGGCGCATGCTGGTGGTGCCGACGGCGATGACTCGTCCGCCGCCCTCCCGCACCCGGTTCAGGCGGTCGGCGGTCATCTGCTCGATCCGCCCCCATTCCGAGTGCATCACGTGAGCCTCGGTATCGTCCGCCTTGACCGGCAGGAAGGTGCCGGCGCCGACATGCAGCGTCAGCGTCTCGGTGGCGATGCCATGCTCTGCGAGGTCTTGCATCAGATCGGGGGTAAAATGCAGCGCGGCGGTCGGAGCTGCGACGGCGCCGTCTTCGCGCGCGAACATGGTCTGATAATCATCGCGGTCGCGCTCGTCGGTTTCGCGCTTGCCCGCGATATACGGCGGCAGCGGCATCCGTCCGGCGTGTTCGAGCAGCACCTCGACCGGTTCCTCGCCCTCGAAAGCGAGGGTGAAGCTGCCATCGGCGTGGCGCGCCTCGGCGATCGCGGCGACATCGGCGGGAAACGCGATCCGGTCGCCTTCGCGCAGCCGCTTGGCGTTGCGGATGAAGGCCTGCCACCGGCGCAGGTCGAGCCGCTTGTGCAACGTCGCGCCGATCCGCGCCTCACCGCGGCGCCCCTCCAACTGTGCCGGAATGACCCGGGTATCGTTGAACACCAGCACGTCGCCCGGTTCGAGCAGGTCGGGCAGGTCGCGCACGCGGCTGTCGCGCAGCTCCGACCCACCCCGCGCCACCAGCATCCGTGCCGAATCGCGCGGCACCGCCGGGCGCAACGCGATCAGCTCTTGCGGGAGCTCGAAATCGAACAGGTCGACGCGCATCTTACTTGACTGAGTCCCCGCGGAGGCGGGGACCTCGTGCCAATGACGCTCCGCCAAGTTGCCTGGGGCCCCCGCCTTCGCGGGGGCACATACTGCCTATTCCTCGATCGGCGCGCTGAGATCGGCGGCGGTGATCGGCGCGGGTTCGGCCGCCGGTGCGGGCGCGGTGACCTGCGGCTTGCCGTCGGCGGCGATCGAGGCCTGCAGGATGCGCGTCGGATCGGCCGGCGGCTCGCCGCGCCGGATCGCGTCGACCCCGTCCATGCCCGAGATCACGCGTCCGAAATTGGTGTAGCGCTTGTCGAGCCCGAACCGCGGATAGAACACGATGAAGAACTGGCTGTTGGCGCTGTTCTCTTCCTGCGCGCGCGCCATCGAGACGGTGCCGCGCAGGTGCGGCATCGTGTTGAATTCCTCTTCGAGGTCGGGGAGCGTCGAGCCGCCCTGCCCGGTGCCGGTGGGATCGCCCGTCTGCGCCATGAAGCCATCGATCACCCGGTGGAAGATCACCCCGTCGTAGAAGCCCTGGCGGGCCAGCGTCTTGACCCGTTCGACATGCGTCGGCGCCCAGTCGGGCATCAGCCGGACAGCGACCCTTTTGCCGTTCGACAGGTCGAGCAACAGGATGTTCTCGAGGTCTTCCTGCGCGTTGTAGTTGATCGGCTCGTAGCGGCGCGGCCCGGCGGGCTGCTCGTCCTGCGCGATGGCGATAGTGGGAGCGGCGACCAGCGAGGCAAGCGCGCCGGCGGCGATCAGGCGTTTGAACATGGAATTCCCGTCAGAAATCGAAAAACGTGCGCGGGGTCTAGCCGGGTCGGGCTGACACTTCAATTAACGATCACCGAGTCCCCGCGAAGGCGGGGACCTCAGGCGGCCAGCGCTTCGCCACCGGCACGAGGCCCCCGCCTCCGCGGGGGCTCAGTAATCGCCCAGCTGGCCGATCGTCTCGACCCGCGCGGTCACGTCGTGGCCCACCGCGTCGCTGACGAAGGGCGCGATGTCGCCGCCGAACAGCGCGATTTCCTTGACCAGCTTGGATGCGATCGGCTGGAGCGAGACGTCGGCCATCAGGAACACCGTCTCGATATCGTCGTCGAGCTGCTGGTTCATCCCCGCCATCTGGTATTCGTATTCGAAATCCGCCACCGCGCGCAGCCCGCGGATCAGCACGGTCGCGCCCTGCTTGCGCGCGAACTTCACCAGCAGCGCGTTGAAGCCGACCACTTCGACATTGCCGAGGTCGAGCGCCGCGACTTCGCGCTCGACCATCGCCAGCCGCTCTGCGGTGGTGAACATCGGGTTCTTCGACGGGTTGGTGGTCACCCCGACGATCAGCCGGTCGACCAGCTTGCTCCCGCGCCGGATGATGTCGGCATGGCCGAGCGTGATCGGGTCGAAGGTCCCGGGGTAGATGCCGATGCGTTCGCTCATAGTTTCGTGACTTCCAGTTGCACCAGCTTGCCGCCCAGGAAGCGTACCCTGGCACGCTCCTCGCGATAGCCGCTGTCCACATCCATTACCATTCTTTCACAGACCATCACGTCGGGAGAACACTGGAAATCCGCGTCCCGGTCGAGCGCGAAGCGCCACTGCCCTACGCATTCGTCCGACGCGGTTACCTGGTAAATCGCGCGGTAGTCGGGATTGGGCGCCTGCGCGATGTCGTATCGTTCGACATAGATGACCGCGCATCCCTCGGGAAACACCGCATCGGATACCAGGTATGGCTTGATCTCTTCGGTGGAGGGGCCGTCGCTGCACGAGGGCAGCAAGCACAAGGCGGACAGGATCGTGAACCGGCTCCACACCTTCACCGGTCCCTCTCCACCACAAACCGCGCCAGCGCGGTCAGCAGCTTGGCATCCTCGCCATAGCTCGACAGGTGCCCGACCGCCTGATCGACCAGCGCGCGTGCCTGGCCGCGCGCCTTGTCGGCGCCCATCAGCGTGACGAAGGTCTGCTTGCCCTGCCCCTCGTCCTTGCGCAGCGCCTTGCCCGCCGCTGCCTCGTCGCCTTCGACGTCGAGCAGGTCGTCGGCGATCTGGAAGGCGAGGCCGATATCGCGCGCATAGGCGCGCAGGCTCGCCCGGCCCTCGACCGGAACACGCCCCAGGATCGCCCCCATCTCGACCGATGCGGCGAGCAGCGCGCCGGTCTTCAATTGCTGCAGCCGAGTGATCGCGTGGAGATCGTAGTTCTCGTCGTCTGCGGCCATGTCCATCATCTGCCCGCCCGCCATGCCGTCCTTGCCGCTCGCCGTAGCGAGCGTGGCGATCAGTTCGGCGCGGACCGAGGGGCTGCCGCCGGTTTCGGTCTCCGACAGGATCTCGAACGCCAGCGCGTGGAGCGAATCGCCCGCCAACACCGCCGTCGCCTCGTCGAAGGCGAGGTGCAAAGTCGGCTTGCCGTGACGCAGATCGTCGTCGTCCATGCACGGCAAATCGTCGTGGATCAGCGAATAGACGTGGATCGCCTCGACTGCGCAGCCGACCCGCACCGCGGCGTCGCGATCGACCCCGAACATGCCTGCGGTCGCCGCCACCAGCAGCGGCCGCACGCGCTTGCCGCCGCCGATCACTGCGTAACGCATCGCCTCGATCAGCCGCGCGCGCGTGTCTTCTGGGAGCGGCAGCATGGCGTCGAAGGCGGCGTCGACTTCGCGCTGTATCCGCGCCAGCCCGTCGGACAGGACGTTACTATCCGATCCGACCAGCTCCATTTCAGCCGTCCGCATCGAAGGGCGCCGTGCCGCTCGGCTTGCCGTCGGGCCCGGCGACGATCTTCTCGATCCGTGCCTGCGCCGCGTCTAGCCGCGCCTGGCAATGCCGGCGCAGCTTCTCGCCGCGCTCGTAGAGATCGATCGACCGGTCGAGCGGCACCTCGCCGGTCTCGAGCTTGCGCACCACCTCTTCGAGCGCCTTGAGCGCGTCCTCGAAACTCATTTCCGAAATGTCGGGAGAACCCTCTGTCATGGCTGCGGAGCATTGACCGCAGCCCTCCTCTTGGTCAAGTTGCGCGGCGACAGGGGAGACGGGAATGCACTGGATTGTCGCATATGTGGCAGCCGCAATCGTGTTCGGGGTGCTCGATTCAATCTGGCTGCGCTGGGCGGCGCCGAATCTCTATCGCCCCGTGATCGGGGAGATCATGGCGGACAATGTCCGCATCGGCGCAGCGGGCGCGTTCTACCTGATCTACATCGCCGGAATCGTGTGGTTCGCGATCCGCCCCGCGCTCGACAACGGACAGGTCGCAACCGCGCTGCTCAACGGGGCGCTGCTCGGCGCGTTGTGCTACGCGACCTTCGACCTCACCAGCCAGGCGGTGATGAAGGTGTGGTCGACGCAGATCAGCGTGATGGACATCGCCTGGGGCGCCTTCGCCACCGCCATCGCCGCCGCTGCGGCGGCATGGATAACGCTCAAGGTTACGGGTTGATTTCATGTTCATAGGACACTGGGCTCCGGCCTTCGCCGCCGCCGCCGCCAGCAAGCGCGCACCCAAGCTCGGAACGCTGTTTCTCGCCGCGCAGCTGGTCGACTGGGCGTTCTACGTCTTCGTGCTGGTGGGGATCGAGAATTTCCACGTCGAACCCGGTTTCACGGTGATGAAGCCGTTCTTCTTCGACGACTACCCGTTCACCCACAGCCTGGTCGGCTCGGCCGCCTGGGCGGTCGGTTTCGGGCTGATCGTCGGGATCGCCGGGCGTAGCATCATTGCTGGGGTCCTCGCCGGGCTGGTGGTCGCCTCGCACTGGGTCCTCGACCTGATCTCGCACGGGCCCGATTTGACATTCGCCGGCGGAGAAAATCGCTTCGGCTTCGGGTTGTGGAACTACCCGACCGCGGCGATCATCGTCGAACTGGCGCTAACGCTGGGGGCGTTCGTGTATTATGTCCGGCGCACGCGCGGGCCGGTCATGCCGCCGCTGATCCTGATCGCGGTGATGCTCGGGCTGCAGGTGCTCAACTGGCTCGGGAGCGATCCGGAGAGCGTTACCGTGCCGCTCGTGCTGACCGCGCTGGTCGCCTATGCGGTGGTGACGCTGCTCGCCGCGTGGGTCGGTTCGACGCGGTGGCATAAACGCGAGGTGGGGCTGGCGGTCGGGACCTAGCGAAGCTAAGGGCGCGGCCATGGCTACAGTCGAGTCCGAAATCGCACCCCCGATCACTGGCGAGATCGTCGAACAGCACGGCCTCAGCCCCGAGGAATACGAGCGCGTGCTGCACGCGCTGGGCCGCGAGCCCAACCTGGTCGAACTCGGCATCTTCTCGGTGATGTGGTCCGAGCACTGCTCGTACAAATCCTCGCGCCTGCACCTGAAGAAGCTGCCGACCGAAGCGCCGTGGGTGATCTGCGGCCCGGGCGAGAATGCCGGCGTGATCGATATCGGCGACGGTCAGGCGGCGATCTTCAAGATGGAGAGCCACAACCACCCAAGCTATATCGAGCCCTACCAGGGCGCGGCGACCGGCGTCGGCGGCATATTGCGCGACGTCTTCACGATGGGCGCGCGGCCGGTCGCCAACGCCAACGCGCTGCGCTTCGGGCGGCCCGAGCACCCCAAGATGCAGCACCTCGTCAAGGGCGTGGTCGCGGGGATCGGCGGCTACGGCAATTGCGTCGGCGTGCCGACCGTCTGCGGCGAGACCAATTTCCACCCCGCCTACGACGGCAACATCCTCGTCAACGCGATGACCGTCGGCGTCGCCGACGCGGACAGGATCTTCTATTCCGCGGCGACCGGCGTCGGCAATCCGATCGTCTATGTCGGCTCCAAGACCGGGCGCGACGGCATCCACGGCGCGACCATGGCGAGCGCCGATTTCGAGGAGGACGCCGACGCCAAGCGCCCGACGGTGCAGGTCGGCGACCCCTTCACCGAGAAGCTGCTGATCGAGGCGTGCCTCGAACTGATGGCGACCGACGCGATCGTCGCGATCCAGGACATGGGCGCGGCGGGGCTGACAAGTTCGAGCGTCGAGATGGCGACCAACGGCAAGGCGGGCATCCGCCTCGACATGGACAAGGTGCCGTGCCGCGAAGAGGGCATGACGCCCTACGAGATGATGCTGTCCGAATCGCAGGAACGGATGCTGATGGTCCTCAAGCCCGGCCGCGAGGCCGAGGCGGAGGCGATCTTCCGCAAGTGGGAACTCGATTTCGCGGTGATCGGCGAGGTGACCGACACGCGGCACATGGTGCTCGAGTTCGGCGGCGAGGTGGTTTGCGACATCCCGCTCGGCCCGCTCGCAGCCGACGCGCCCGAATACGACCGGCCCTATCTCTCCAAGGAAGAATACAAGGCCTGGGCGCAGGTCAAGCCGCTCACGGAGGTGCCCGAGAGCACCGATATCGGCGCAGACCTGCTCAAGCTGATGGCCAGCCCAGCGCTCGCCTCGCGCCGCTGGATCGCCGAGCAGTATGACAGCCAGGTCGGTGCCGACACGCTGCAGACCGGCGGCAACGCGGGCGTGGTGCGCGTCCACGGGACGAAGAAGGCGCTCGCGATCACCACCGATTGCACCCCGCGCTACGTCTATGCCGACCCCTACGAGGGCGGCAAGCAGGCGATCGCCGAGGCCTATCGCAACCTATGCGCGGTCGGCGCGCGCCCGCTCGCGGTGACCAATTGCCTCAACTTCGCCAATCCGCAACGGCCCGAGATCATGAGCCAGTTCGTCCACGCGCTCGAAGGCATGGGCGAGGCGTGCCGCGCGCTCGACTTCCCGATCGTGAGCGGGAACGTGTCGCTCTACAACGAGAGCAAGGCGACGGGTGGCGGTAGCGCCATTCTGCCGACTCCGGCGATCGGCGGGGTCGGGATCATCGAGGATTACTCTAGGATGATGACGATGGGGTTCAAGGCCCGCAAGCAACCGCTTTGGATCGTCGGTTCTTTCACTCTCGCGACGAGCCTCGGACAGTCGTTGTGGCTTGACACCGTGCGCGACTTGAGCGGCGGTGAGCCGCCAGCTGTAGATCTTGAAGCCGAGTATCGAACAGGCAAGTTCATTTTGGAAATGATCAACTCAGGTAAGGTGACCGCAGTCCACGACGTTTCTGACGGAGGAATGGCTGTTGCCGCTGCCGAGATGATGCTTGCGAGCGGAATTGGCGTGGAGATCATGTTGGAGGATGCTGATCCTACCGACGGGACCTGCGCGGCAGCTCATTTCGGCGAAGACCAAGGTCGCTATCTCGTGACAACGGATGGAGCGGTTCCCCTCCGTCAGCTCGCCGATGAAGCGGGAGTAGCGGCGACGATGATCGGCGAAACCGGTTTCGAATTTCATGGCCGCCCCGGCTTCCTTTGCGAATCCACCGACAAGTTTGTGTCTCTCGCCGACCTCCGCGAAGCCCACGAGAGCTTCTTCCGCGACTGGATGGAGGGGTAGGCGCCCTCTCCCCGTGCGGGGAGAGGATACGAAGGCTTGGCGACGAAGGAGCCTTAGCCGCAGTTGGAGAGGGGCCTGCCGGCCATCGGCGCCGCCCCCCCTCTCCAAGCTCCGCTAGCTCCTGCCGGAGCAAGCTGCGCTATCCTCTCCCCGAACGGGGAGAGGGCGAGGAACGTGCGATGACTTTTCTCCAACCCTTCCTCCACTACGCCGGCCACCTCCTCGCACCCTTCGCGATCGCATGGTTGTTGTGGCGCGAGCGATGGAAGCAGGCGGGGCTGCTCGTCCTCGCGGCGAACCTGATCGATCTCGACCACCTGCTCGCCGATCCGGTGTTCGATCCGGACCGCTGCAGCATCGGCTTTCACCCGCTGCATGGGTGGGAGGCCGCACTGGTCTATTGCGCGTTGCTCGCGGTCCCGCGCTGGTGGGTGCGCGCGCTGGCGCTCGGCTGCTTGTGGCATCTCGGCGTCGATGCCATGGACTGCGGCATGCAGCGATGGAGGATGTGACATGCCCGCAGGCTATTCCGGCACCCCGCTCGCGAAGAAGCTGACGCTGCGCGACGGGCAGCGGGTGTGGTTCGATGGCATGCCCGGCGGCGTGCAGGACGAGATCGGCGAATATGCGCTCGAGCTGACCGTCGTCTCCGGCCCGGAGGACAGCCCCCACGCGGCGCATATCTTCGTCAGCACCCGCGCCGCGCTCGAAAGCAAGCTCGCCACCTTGCGCGAAACCATCGCGAAGGACGGCCAGGTCTGGGTCAGCTGGCCCAAGAAAGCCTCGGGCGTCGCGACCGAAATCGACGAGCACGACGTGCGCGCCGCCGGCCTCGCGATCGGCTTCGTCGACACCAAGAAATGCGCCGTCGACGAGACCTGGTCGGGGCTCAAGCTGGTGATCCGCAAGGAATTGCGCTGACCCGCCCGAAGCGCGATAGGTGCACCATGCGCGACCACGAAACCGTCCCCTACTCGCTCCCCGAGATTTCCGGAGCCGAGAGCATCGCCCGCGCCGGGGCGATGCGCGACCGGCTCAAGCAGCGACGCACCTGCCGCTACTTCTCCGACCGGCCCGTCCCGCGCGAGGTCGTCGCGGCGGCGATCGAGGCCGCGGGCACCGCGCCCAACGGCGCCAATCACCAGCCGTGGCACTTCGCGGTTGTCTCTTCGCCCGACAAGAAACGCGCCATCCGCGAGGCGGCCGAGGCGGAGGAACGCAAGTTCTATGCGGGCAAGGCGAGCGACGAATGGCTCGACGCACTCGCCCCGCTCGGCACCGACGCGGACAAGCCGTTCCTCGAAACCGCGCCGTGGCTGATCGTCGTCTTCGCGCAGCGCAAGGGCGGGATCGAGGAGGACGGCGAGACGCAGAACTATTATGTCACCGAAAGCGTCGGCATCGCCTGCGGGCTGCTGATCGCGACGCTGCACGAGGCCGGGCTGGCGACGCTGACGCACACGCCCTCCCCGATGGGTTTCCTGCGCGAAATCTGCGGGCGGCCCGAGGTCGAAAAGCCGCTGATGGTGGTGGTGGTCGGCCACCCGGCCGAAGGCGCGACGGTGCCGAAGCGCGCGCTGGAGAAGAAGCTGCTGGAAGTGATTTCGAGCTGGCTGTGAATTCCTCCCCCAACGGGGGAGGGGGACCATGCGAAGCATGGTGGAGGGGCACCCTCAGGTAGTTCCGGACAACCGATGTCTTGAGCCTTCGGAGGGTGCCCCTCCACCCCTCGCTACGCGAGCGGTCCCCCTCCCCGTCCCGGGGAGGATTTAGGCCGCCGCCATCTCCGCCCGTTCCGGCTTCGCCAGCAGGTCGTAGGGATCGATCCCCTCCTCGCGCCACACCCTGTGGCATTCGCGATACCAGTGCGGGTCGGGAATGTTCAGTTCGGCGCGCGCGACCTGCAAATCCTTCGCCAGCAACTCACGGATCGGCATCGCCACCAGCGAGGGACACGCCTTGCCGGTGCGATGCGCCTGGCGCACCGCCTTCATCACCGGCGCACGGCTCCGTACCAGCCGCTTGATATGCAGCGAGCCGGCATAGCCGAGCAGCAGGTGCCCCTGGCTCGGCGACTGGCCGTGCGTGAACAGCAGCACGCATTGCTCGCCGAGCGCGTCGCGGCCGTAGCCGGTCAGCACGTGCATCAGGTCGTGCGTGTCGCGCTGGCGCCAGCCGTACCACTGGACGAGATCGGGCCAGGTCGGCCGCCCGGCCTTCTCCGATTCCTCGACCAGCCCGGCAGCGGTGAGCCCCTCGCTTTCCATGAAATCGCAATAGGCGTGCGCGACGCTGCCCTCGGGGAGTTTCCGTAGCGCCTCGTGATCGTCGAGGATCGGCGGCAGGAACGGCTCGTCGGCCCGCAGGCGCTCGCCCTGCTCGCTCAGCGTCAATTCGCGCACGCGCGGCATGAAATGCTTAGAGGGGAGCGCCTCGTAGATCCTGAACACCTCGGCGGTGTTCTCCTTGTCCTTGAGCAGTTCGCGGAAATGCCCGAGCGCGGCAAGTGGACGGTATTTCGGCTGCGGCCGGTCGGGATGGCGCAGCGGCGTGCCGTCGCGCGCGCATGCGACTCCGGATTCGATCGGGTTGTGCTCTGTCATCGCGGCCATCTCTACTGACACGAGTGTCAATATACCGTTTCGGTCCCCGATTGAAACCGTTTTATCCCGCGACCCATTCGCTCTCGGGAATGCCGAACAAGTCGAGGATCGCGGTCAGGCTGCCGCGTTCGATCCGGCCGTTCGCGGCGTCGCGCGCCTTGGGCTTGGCGCGGTAGGCGAAGCCGTAATCCGCCGCCTGCAGCATCGGGATATCGTTGGCTCCGTCGCCGGTCGCGAGGACGCGCGCGCCCTCTCCAAGCGTGGCGCGCTCGTCTTCGAGCGTCGCCAGCTTGGTCGAGGCGTCGCTGATCGCCCCGGCGAGCGCGCCGGTCAACTGCCCATCCGCGACCGCCAAGCGGTTGCCGACCACGCGCTCGAAACCGAGGTCGTCGGCCACGCGATCGGCGAAATGATGAAACCCGCCGGTCACCAGCACCGTACGGCATCCCTTCGCCTTGAGCGTCTCGACAAGCGTGCGCGCGCCGTCGACCGGTTCGATACGCTCGGCGAGACAGCGGTCGATCGCCGCCTCCTCCAAACCCGCCAGCAGCGCCACCCGCTCGGTCAACGCGTCGGCGAAGTCGAGTTCGCCGCGCATCGCGCGCTCGGTGATGGCGGCGACCCGGTCCTTGATGCCGGCGAAATCGGCCAGCTCGTCGATGCATTCCTGCCCGATCATGGTCGAATCCATGTCCGAGACGAACAGGCGCGGCACCGCGATCTCGTGATCGGCGACGAGCAGGTTGCAGGCACCGAAATGCTCGACGAGAATTTCGGTGACCCGCTGGCGGTCACCCTCGGGCAGCGACAGCTGGAGCACGTCGCCGCAGAAATCGAGCATTGCGGCGAGCGCCACCGGCATGCCCGCCCCGGCCAGCGCCTCGCGCGCGCCTTCGAGGCGGGTTTCGAGACCGTCCTGGTCTGCTATCAGCCGGGCGATGAGCAAGCGGCAATCTCCTCAATCCGGCGGCGAGGCTGCACCGGGCAATCCGGTCGCGCTCATTGCAGGGCCGACCGCCACCGGCAAGACCGATCTCGGGGTCGGGCTGGCGCAGGCGCTGGCGGAGCGCGGGCTGGAAGCGGCGGTGATCAATGCCGACAGCGCACAGGTCTATCGCGATTTGCATGTGCTCAGCGCGCGCCCGAGCGAAGACGAGATGCGCGGCGTGCCGCACCTGCTGTTCGGCGCGTGGGACGGGGCCGAACCGTGCTCGGCGGTGGATTGGGCGGACGCCGCCAAGCGCGAGATCGCCGCCTTGCACGAGCGCGGCGCGGTGCCGATCCTGGTCGGCGGGACCGGGCTCTACCTGCGCACGCTGCTCGACGGAATCGCACCTGTCCCGGACATCGACCCTGCCGTGCGCGAGCAGGTGCGCGCGCTCGACACCGAACAGGCGCGCGCCGCGCTCGAACGCGAGGATGCCGAAGCCGCCGCCCGGCTCGCCCCGGCGGACACATCGCGCACGATGCGCGCGCTCGAAGTGGTCCGCTCGACCGGCCATCCGCTGGCCTGGTGGCAGCAGCGCACGACCGGCGGGATCGGCGATGCCGTATCGCTGCGCCCGCTCATCCTGCTGCCCGAGCGCGAATGGCTCTACCAGCGCTGCGATCGGCGCTTCGAGGTCATGATGGAGAATGGCGCCGTGGACGAAGTCGCCGAACTGATCGCGCGGCGGCTCGACCCCGCCCTCCCCGTCATGCGCGCGATCGGCGTGCCCGAAATCGCCGCCATGCTGAAAGGCGAGCTTTCGCGCGAGGAAGCGATCGCGGCTGGCCGGCAGGCGACCCGGCGCTATGCCAAGCGGCAATACACCTGGTTCCGCCGCCAGCCACCCGGGGATTGGCCGCGGCTAGAATCATATAATGACTCAGTGCGCGAAAATTTAGCATCATTATTTCAATTTTAAGCGTTGACACGATATTTTGCGACACGTAGGAAGAATGGATCGGCCCGGCGCATCCCCCTAGCGCCGGGTCGTTTGTTTTGGAGGGAATTATGCCGGCTGCGGACGAGCAGCGCGAAATGAGCGGAGCGGCCATCCTGGTCGAGTGCCTCGTGCGACAGGGAGTCGAATTCGTGTTCGGCTATCCCGGCGGCGCGGTACTGCCGATCTACGACGAATTGTTCGCCGATGAACGGTTGCGGCATATCCTTGTCCGGCACGAGGCGGGTGCGGCGCATGCGGCAGAAGGCTATGCCCGTTCGACCGGCAAACCGGGCGTAGTCCTCGTCACTTCGGGCCCCGGCGCGACCAATGCTGTTACCGGCATCGCCGACGCCTTCATGGATTCGATCCCGCTGGTGGTCATCACCGGCCAGGTGCCGACCGCGCTGATCGGCACCGACGCCTTCCAGGAAGCCGATACGATCGGCATCACGCGGCACTGCTCGAAGCACAATTACCTCGTGAAAGACCCTTCGCGGCTGCGCGCGACGCTCGAGGAAGCGTTCCGTATCGCCACCACCGGCCGCCCGGGTCCGGTGATCGTCGACATCCCCAAGGACGTGCAGATCGCGCTCGCGAGCTGGGACGAACAGGACGAAGCGGCCCCGGCCTCGGCGCGTTACCGGCCGCGGACCGAGGGCAAGCAGGGCAAGATCGCCGAGGCGGTCGAACTGCTCGCCCGGGCCGAGCGTCCGATCATCTATAGCGGCGGAGGCGTTATCAACTCAGGTCCGCAAGCCTCTCAATTGCTGCGCGAATTGCAGGACTTGACCGGCGCCCCGCTGACCTCGACGCTGATGGGGCTCGGTGCCTTTCCGGCGGATCATCCCGACTGGCTCGGCATGCTCGGCATGCACGGCACTTACGAAGCGAACATGGCGATGAACCGCTGCGACGTGATGCTGTGCGTCGGCGCACGCTTCGACGACCGCGTGACCGGGCGGCTCGACGCGTTCTCGCCCGGTTCGAAGAAAATCCATATCGATATCGACCGGTCCTCGATCAACAAGACGGTGCCGGTCGACGTGCCGATCATCGGGGATTGCGCCACGGTGCTGAGCCAGCTGATCGAGGCATGGGGAGACCGCAAGCCGCAGGATCTCGGCGAGTGGACGGCGCGGATCGCCGGCTGGCGCGCGCGCGAAAGCCTCGCCTATCCCGAGAGGTCCGAGCAGATCATGCCGCAAAAGGCGGTCGAACGGCTGTTCGCCCTCACCCGCGAGCGCAACCCGATCATCACCACCGAAGTCGGCCAGCACCAGATGTGGGCGGCGCAGTATTTCGGTTTCCGCGCGCCGAACAAATGGCTCACCAGCGGCGGGCTCGGCACGATGGGCTACGGCCTCCCCGCCGCGATCGGTGCGCAGCTCGGCAACCCGCAAGCGCTGGTAATCGATATCGCCGGCGAGGCCTCGATCCAGATGAACATCCAAGAACTCGGCACCGCGAGCCAGTATCGCCTGCCGGTCAAGGTCTTCATCCTCAACAACGAATATATGGGCATGGTCCGCCAGTGGCAGGAGCTGACCTATGAAAGCCGCTATTCGAACTCGTACAGCGACAGCCTGCCCGATTTCGTGAAGCTCGCCGAGGCCTATGGCTGGAAGGGTATCCGGATCGAGGACGAGGCCGGGCTCGACGCGGGAATCGAGGCGATGCTGGGGCATGACGGGCCGGTGATGGTCGATTGCCAGGTGTCGAAGGAAGCCAACTGCTTCCCGATGATCCCGAGCGGCGCGGCGCATACCGAGATGCTGCTCTACGGCGACATGGTCGAGGGCAGGATGGACGACGAAGCGAAGGCGTTGGTGTGATGAAGCCCGAATTTCTCCGTTCGTGTCGAGCGAAATCGAGACACAGCACGCTCCTGCCTCTCGACTTCGCTCGAGGCGAACGGAAGGGAGACGGCTGATGCATATCAAGCAAGCCGAATCCGAGCGCCACGTGCTCGCCATCACCGTCGACAACGAGGCGGGCATCCTCGCCAAGATCGCCGGGCTGTTTACCGCGCGCGGCTACAATATCGACAGCCTGACCGTGGCCGACATCACCGAGAACCACGCGGTCAGCCGGATCACCATCGTTACCAACGGCCCGCCCGCGGTGATCGACCAGATCCAGGCGCAGCTCGAACGGCTCGTACCGGTGCACAAGGTCGTCGACCTGACGGAGGAAGGCCCGCACGTGGCGCGCGAACTGGCGCTGATCAAGGTCGCGGGCACCGGCGACAAGCGCGTCGAGGCGATCCGCCTCGCCGATATCTTCCGCGCCAAGCCGGTCGACACGACCACGTCGAGCTTCATCTTCGAAATCACCGGCGCGCCGGAGAAGATCGACAGCTTCATCGCACTGATGCGCGAATTGGGGCTGGTCGAGGTCGGGCGCACGGGCATCGTAGGCATGATGCGCGGGGCGGAGGAGGCCTGAACCGACGCTGCATCCGCCATTAGAAATACATCGTCGCTCCTGCGCAGGCAGGAGCCTATCCAACCTCTCGCCGATGTGCGACTTATCTGGGCCCCTGCCTCCGCAGGGGCGACGGGGAGTTAGAATGAAAGTCTATTACGACGCCGACGCCGATCTCGGCCTGCTCAAGACCAAGAAGATCGCCGTGCTCGGCTATGGCAGCCAGGGCCACGCCCACGCGCAGAACCTGCGCGACAGCGGCGCGGGCGAAGTGCGCGTGGCGCTGCGCGAGGGCTCGGCGAGCGCGAAGAAGGCGGAAGCCGCGGGCTTTACCGTGATGTCCAACGCCGAGGCCGCCGCCTGGGCCGACATCCTGATGGTGCTCGCCCCCGACGAGCACCAGGCGGCGATCTGGGAGAACGACCTCAAGGCCAACATGAAGGAAGGCGCCGCGCTCGCCTTCGCGCACGGGCTCAACGTCCATTTCGGGCTGATCGAGCCGCGCGCCGATATCGACGTCATCATGATCGCGCCCAAGGGTCCCGGCCATACCGTCCGCAACGAATACGAGCAGGGCCGCGGCGTGCCCGCGCTGATCGCCATCGCGCAGGACACCAGCGGCAACGCGCACGACATCGCGCTGTCCTACGCCGCAGGCATGGGCGCGGGCCGCTCGGCGATCATCCAGACCGATTTCAAGGAGGAATGCGAGACCGACCTGTTCGGCGAGCAGGCGGTGCTGTGCGGCGGCATCAGCCACCTGATCATGGCCGGGTTCGAGACGCTGGTCGAGGCCGGCTACGCGCCCGAAATGGCCTATTTCGAATGCCTCCACGAAACCAAGCTGATCGTCGACCTGCTCTACGAGGGCGGGATCGCCAATATGCGCTATTCGATCTCGAACACCGCCGAATACGGCGATTACCACACCGGCCCGCGCGTCATAACCGACGAGACCAAGGCCGAGATGAAGCGCGTGCTCGACGATATCCAGCGCGGGAAATTCGTCCAGCGCTTCATCGCCGACAATCGCGCCGGCAACCCGGAAATGAAGGCCGCGCGCAAGCTGCAGGAAGCGCACCGGATCGAGGAAGTCGGCACCAGGCTGCGCGCGATGATGCCGTGGATCGGCGCCAACAAGCTGGTCGACAAGGAAAAGAACTGATCGTGTCGCGGGGCTTGCTTCGCACGCAATTTTCGGCATAGGCTGGCGCCATGAACCGCAACGGATCGCTGCTGCTACGACTTATCCGCCCTTGGGCGTGAGCTGACGTGCGGCCTTGTGGCGCGCGGCGCGCCCAAGGGACCGCCCGCCTGAAGCAGAGCCACCGTTACGAGACCACCCCATGCCCCTGCCCGAACAGACGTCCAGAGACAGACAGCGCAACATGCTGCGCGACCCCGCACGCAAATACCGCCCCTTCCCGCAGGTCGAGCTGCCCGACCGGCAATGGCCGGCGCGCACGATCGCCGCCCCGCCCCGCTGGCTCAGCACCGATTTGCGCGACGGCAACCAGGCGATCGTCGACCCGATGGACGCGGTGAAGAAAAACCGCTTCTTCGACCTGCTGGTCGAGATCGGGGTCAAGGAGATCGAGGTCGGCTTCCCCAGCGCGGGGCAGACCGAATTCGACTTCATCGCCGGCCTCGTCCGCTCCGACCGCGTCCCGGACAACGTGATCGTGCAGGTGCTCACGCAGTCGCGCGAGGACCTGATCCGCACCAGCTTCGAGAGCCTGTCGGGCGCCCGCGCTGCGATCGTCCATCTCTACAACGCGGTGAGCCCCGCGTGGCGCGACATCGTCTTCCGCATGTCGCAGGACGAAGTGCGGCAGATCGCGGTCGCGGGCGCGAAAGTGATGCGCGACGAGGCGGGCAAGCGCCTCGACACCGAGTGGCACTTCCAGTACAGCCCCGAAACCTTCTCCACCGCCGAGCTCGATTTCAGCATCTCGGTGTGCGAGGCGGTGATGGACGTGCTCGCCCCCACCCCCGAGCATCCGATCATCCTCAACCTGCCCGCCACGGTCGAGGCGGCGACGCCCAATATCTACGCCGACCAGATCGAGTATTTCTGCCGCAACCTGCCCGATCGCGAGAGCGCCGTGATCAGCCTGCACACGCATAACGACCGCGGCACCGGGGTCGCGGCGGCCGAACTCGGGCTGATGGCCGGTGCCGACCGGGTCGAGGGCTGCCTGTTCGGAAACGGCGAGCGCACCGGCAATTGCTGCCTGGTGACGATGGCGCTCAACCTCTACACGCAGGGCGTCGATCCGGGGCTCGACTTCTCCGATATCGACCGCGTGATCGAGACGGTCGAATATTGCAACGAACTGCCCGTCCACCAGCGCCACCCCTATGGCGGCGAACTCGTCTACACCGCCTTTTCGGGCAGCCACCAGGATGCGATCAAGAAGGGCTTCGAAGCGCACCATGCGCAGAACGACGAACAGTGGCGCGTGCCCTATCTGCCGATCGACCCCGCCGATCTGGGCCGCAATTACGAGGCGGTGATCCGGGTCAATTCGCAAAGCGGCAAGGGCGGCTTCGCCTGGGTGCTCGAGCAGGACCAGGGTCTCAAGCTGCCCAAGAAACTGCAGGCCGATTTCTCGAAACACGTCCAGCGCATGGCCGACGAACTCGGCCGCGAACTGGGCGCCGCCGACATCTGGGACGCCTTCCGCGCCGCCTACCACGTGCAGAATGCGGACAAGCATTTCCGGCTGGTCGATTACGAGGAAAGCCGCGCTGCCGACGGCACCCGCATCTTCGCCGGCACCATAGCCGTCAGGGGCGAAGAGCAATCGGTCAGCGGTCGCGGCAACGGGCTGATTTCGTCTGTGCTCACGACGATCGAGGACAGTTTCGGGCTCGAGCTGCAAATCCGCGATTATACCGAACACGCGCTCGGCTCGGGCCGCGACGCGCGCGCGGCAGCCTATCTCGAATGCGAGACGCCCGACGGCGAGACGATCTGGGGCGTCGGCATCGACGAGGACGTCGCCACCGCGAGCGTACGCGCGGTACTGAGCGCGGCAAATACGGCGGTGGCACGCACCCCGGCTTGAACCGAGGCCCGCACGCGTTCATTCTCAACCGATGATCGCATCGCTCGTCTTCGCCGGTCTCCTGCTGCTCGCGACCGCGCCCTTCGCCGGGATTCTCGCCGCGAAGCGCAGGTTCGGACCCGAAAGCCTGTACGCCGGTCTTGCGATGTGGTTCGCGCTGATCGGGCTTTGCGCGCTCATCGCCGGGATTCCGGCGCGCAATCCGTGGCTGGTTACGCTGCTCGAAGCGATCGAGGTGGGCGGAATGGTCGCGGCCGGTGCGGCCATCGTCACGGCGAGCCGCGCGCGCGCCAGCGCACGGCCACGCGCCATCTTCATGATCGCACTGCTTGCGGCAAGTGGATCGACGGTCGCGCTTTCCGCGTGGCACGATGCGAGCGTGGCGGCCGCGCTGAGCTGGACCTTCATGACCTGCGTGGCGCTGACGCTGTTCGCCACACGCGAGTCGCCGGACGACGAGCGATCGAAATTCACCCGGCCCGGGCTGCTGGTCGCCTCGTCCTTCCTGATCGTGCACACGGCTCAGGCGGCCCAGATCGTCGCCCAGGGCGAGTTGCGGGCCGCGGTGCCGCTCGCGTCGTTGCTGACCCTCGCGCTGGCAGTCGCCTGGGGCGTGTCGCGCATCCTGGCACCCAAGCCGGCCCGCTACGACCATAGCGGACTGTCGCACGCCGATGCCGAAGCGATCTTTGCGAGGATCGAAGCAGCGATGGACCGGCACAAGCCCTATCGCTCGCCCGATTTCTCGCGCGATGATCTGGCACACAAGCTCGACCTGGAGCCTCGCCTCGTCGGCGAAGCGATCAATCGCGTCTCGGGTGCAGGCTTCGCCGCCTATTTGCGGAACTGGCGGGTACGCGAAGCCGAGCGGCTCCTGCTCCGACCGGAGAATGCCCGCGTTTCGCTCGATGCGCTCGGGCTGGAAGCGGGCTTCGGTTCGCGCTCCGCCTTCTACGCCGCGTTCGAGGAAGCTTTCTCGATGTCGCCGGGCGCGTATCGGCGCAATGCTGTCCGCGGCCAGCGGGACGGACAGCAAATCGCTGGCGCCTGACCGGCGACGGCCCATTCCTCCTTGCAACGCATGGAGGAACGTCATGAGAAAACGCTGGATCATCGCCTGTTCGCTGTTCGCCGCGCTCGGCGTAGGCGCAATCTGGGGCAAGCACGCGCTGCGTCCGCGGGACAATGCCACGGTCGTCGCAGGACCGGTTGCGCCGCTCACTGCAGCGATAAACGAACGTATCGCCAAGGATGCGGTCGCACTCAACACGGCCGCGGTGATCGTCGGCACGGGCGATAGCGAACTGCTCGCCTGGGGCGATGCCGACGAGCCGCTCGATATCCGTTCGATCCGCAAGAGCGTGCTGAATCTCGTCCTCGGCAGGCTCGTCAAAGAGGGCCGGCTGGAACTGGACGCCTCGCTGGAAGATCTGGGGATCGACGACCGCGATTTCGCGCTCGACGCGGTCGAACGCTCGGCCTCCGTGCGCGATCTGATGGAGGCGCGCTCGGGCGTCTACCACCTCGCCGCGCGCGAAACCCGCTCTGCGGCAATGTACCGGCCCGAACGCGGCGCGCACGCGCCGGGCGAGTTCTGGTACTACAACAACTGGGATTTCAACGCGCTCGAGACGATCGCCGCGCAGGCCGCCGGCGATGCGGACTATTGCGACACCTTCGCACGCTATGCAGCGCCGGTGCTGGAGATCGCCGCTCCCGATACGCGGTGCGAGGTCCAGCTCGACGACGTCTCGATCCACGCCGCGCATGCGATAACGATGTCCGCTCGCGAACTGGCCGATCTCGCGCGCGTTTTCATGCAGGAGGCGCAATCCCCCGACCTGCTGCCGGAAGGATGGGTCGCTTGGAGCACCGAGGCGGTCTCCGATTTCCATTTCATCGACGATTCGCGGTTCAATTACGGGCGGCTGTTCTGGGTCATCGACCCCTATGCGGGAGTCGGCGAACTGAGCTACATGATGCGCGGGGCGGGCAGCATCTACGTGTGGGTGATGCCGTCGGAGAACCTGTTCGTTGTCCACCAGGTCCGCACAAGTCCGCTCTATCTGCGCAACCGGCTCGGCCTGACGCCCGACGACAACGACGCCTGGACCTTCGGCGGCCGGATCGCCTCGGCCCTGCTGCGCGGCCGCTACGAGGCGGAGCCGCTGTATTGAAGCGTACTTTTGTCGAACGCCGGCGTAGCGAGGCCCTCAACACGACAAATTCAGCGGTCGGGTGAAAAGTGCCCTGCGAAAGAACTGAAATCCAATAGATCGACGCACTTCGCCCGCTTGTTCGTATACCGACCTTCTGCCAAATTGCGCGACTTGCAGAGGGGGGAAGCACACCATGATCGATCGTCGCTCGTTTCTCGCGTCGGCCAGCGCCTTCGGCCTCGCCGGCTGCGTCACTTGCGAGATTCCCGAGCGCGATGTTTCGGGACGGCATCTGGCCGATTCGCACGTCCACTTCTTCAATGCCTCCGATCTGCCGGTCGGCAATTTCCTGAAATTCGTCATCGTTCCGTATTATATCAGCAATCCGGCCGACATTGTGCTCGCGCTCGCGGATCTGGGGGGCTTCCTCGCGAAGCGCTTGAGCGTTTCGGCGTCCGCCGAACTGGCGAGGCTCGGAGCCGGAGAACTGTTCGGCTCGAAGGTGGACGAGGCGAAATTCGCCGATGAGGCCGCGGACTACCAAGAGCGCCAAATCGATGCACGCAATCGCAGGGCGGCTGTTTCGCAGCTGGATCCCGAGACCGATGTCGCCGAAAGCCACTACCGTCTCGCCCGCCTGCTCGGTGCTGTCGCCGAAATGCGAACCAACGACAGGGGCGAACCGTTGCCTGCCCGGGTCGACCCCGAACCCTATCGCCGGATCGCCGCCAGTGGCCCACCGCTCCGGCATCCTCCGCACGGCCTCGACGAAGATATGGCCGCCCTCGCCGACGCGCCGGACACGGTAGATTTGGAGGAGGTCAAGGCGGTGCTCCGCTGGATCTACGACATGCTGCAGTCGCGCTGCCGCCATGTCCGCCAGTACCTCGACACGGTGAAGATCACGAGCGGGCAGACGCTCGATGCGATCAACCTGCTGGTCGACTACGACAAATGGCTGGACGAAGAGCCGCTGGCGAACTCATCGCACGCCGATCAGGTTCGGTTCTGGACCCGGTACAAGTCCGTCGCGCAAACCACCATCGGTGCCTTGCGTGTGCATACCTTCGCCGGCTTCGATCCCTTGAAGGATGTCGAGGAACGCCGCGGAGACGGCGCGAACCGGACCTTTGCACGCCTGCAGGATTGGGTGCGCGAGGGCCGAAAGCCGGGTTCGACCGCCACACACCGGATCGCCGGCTTCAAGGTCTACCCGCCGATGGGCTTTTCACCGCATCGCAATGCGGGTCGCAAATTGCCGAACGAGCGGGCCGGCGCGAGGGTCAATACCCGATGGGATGCGAGGAACTGGCCGACGGCACAACTCGGCGCCGAAATCGACGCTTCGCTCGACGAATTCTTCAGGTTCTGCACGCTCGAAGACGTGCCGATCATGACGCATGCGAGGGAAAGCCAGGGATCCATGCCCGGGGCGGATTTTCTGGCTGCACCTGTCCTGTGGCTCGCGCGCGCCGAGGAAACGAGAGGCTACGGCAGCGCACATCGGCCGCTGCGAGTCTGCCTCGGCCATTTCGACATGCGCAACGGCGACGACAGCGTCCTGAGAAGGGCACTGGCGATGAACGAAGCCGGGGACGCGAATTTCTATTTCGATCTCAGCTACGATCCGCGCATCCTGAATGGGGAAGCCGACCGCCTGCTGTCCGAACTCGGCGAGATTTGCGCCGAATTCGAGCACGGGGACGAACACATCCTGTTCGGTTCGGACTGGATCATGCTGGGGCAGCAAGCGGCGGCAGGTCGCTATTTCCAGGCGGTGTACGACGCTGCCGGCCGGGCCGGCAGCTTCTGGGAGACGCGACGCGACAAGCTATTCCGTCAAAACCTGCTTGGGTTTCTCGATCTTCCTGCGCAAACGTAGCGGCCATGACCGAATCGATACTCGAACCCGACCTGCCGATCATCGACCCGCATCATCACCTGTGGGATCTGCGCCCGCTGCTCCCGAGCTTCCCCGAGCCACGGCACGACTTCCTCGAGGCGATCGCCGGGGCCGCCTACTATACCTTCGACGAACTGCTCGCGGACACGCGGTCGGGCCATAATGTCGTCGGCACCGTCTTCATGGAATGCAGCGCCTTCTACCACGCCGGGGCCGAGGAACATCTCAAGCCCGTCGGCGAGGTCGAATTCGTCAACGGCGTGGCGGCGCAGGGGGCGAGCGGGCTCTATGGCGACTACCGGCCGTGCGCCGCGATCGTCGGCCATGCCGATCTGACGCGCGGGGCTGCTGCGGGCGAGGTACTCGATGCATTGCGGACCGCTTCGGACCGGTTCGCGGGGATCCGCCATTCGGCGGCTTGGGACACCGATCCGGAGGTGCTCGGACCGCCCTTCCACGCGCCCCAAGGCCTGTATCGCGACGCCACCTTTCGCGAGGGTTTCGCCGAACTCGGCACACGCGACCTCACCTTCGACGCCTGGCTGCTCGAACCGCAGCTCGGCGACGTGCTCGATCTTGCGCAGGCTTTCCCCGACCAGCCGATCTGCCTCGACCATTGCGGCACGCCGCTCAACATCGCGAGCTACCACGGCACGCTGGACGAGAATTTCGAGCGCTGGCGCAAGTCGATCCGGGCGCTCGGCGAATGCGAGAACGTCTCGGTCAAGCTCGGCGGTCTGGCGATGGCCTTCTGCGGCATGCCGGAAGAAGGTCCGGCGAAAGGCTGCGGCTCGGAGGAACTGGCGGCGCAGTGGAAGCCCTATGTCGAGACCTGCATCGAGGCCTTCGGCAGTACCCGCGCGATGTTCGAGAGCAACTACCCGGTCGATCGCTGGGGCGCGAGTTACGCGGTGCTGTGGAACGCGTTCAAGCGGCTCGCCGCCGGCTATTCCGACGACGAGAAAGCCGCGCTGTTCGCCGGCAACGCCGCGCGGTTCTACCGGATCGAGCACCTGCTTGCCTGATTCGAGCTTCCGTTACGTCAGTCTCGACAGTCCGCCGCCCGCACCATAGGCAGGGCCGGTTTCGAATTGCCACGGAGTTCGCGCCGCCATGCCGACCACCCTCCCCGCCCCGTTCGACCGCTTGCGCCTGCCGGTGATCGGCTCGCCGCTGTTCATCGTCTCGGGTCCCGAGCTGGTGATAGCGCAGTGCAAGGCGGGCATCGTCGGCAGCTTCCCCGCGCTCAACGCCCGCCCGCAATCGCTGCTCGACGAATGGCTGCACCGGATCACCGAGGAACTGGCCGCACACAATCGCGACAATCCGGACAGGCCCGCCGCACCCTACGCCGTCAACCAGATCGTCCATCGCTCGAACGACCGGCTCGAAGCGGACATGGCGACCTGCGAGAAATGGCAGGTGCCGATGGTCATCACCTCGCTCGGCGCGCGCCCCGAGATTTTCGACGCAGTGCGCAATTGGGGCGGAATCACGATGCACGACGTGATCAACAACCGCTTCGCGCACAAGGCGATCGAGAAGGGCGCGACAGGCCTCATTCCGGTGGCTGCCGGCGCGGGCGGGCATGCCGGGGTGCAGTCGCCCTTCGCGCTGATGCAGGAAATCCGCGAGTGGTTCGACGGGCTGGTCGCGCTGTCGGGCTCGATCGCCAACGGATATTCGGTGCTCGCCGCACAGGCGATGCGCGCCGACTTCGCCTATATCGGCAGCGCCTTCATCGCGACCGGGGAAGCCAACGCCGATGCCCGCTACAAGGAAGGTATCGTCGAAGGGAGCGCAGAAGGGATCGTCTACACCAACCTGTTCACCGGGGTGCACGGCAATTACCTGCGCTCGAGCATCGAGGCGTCGGGCCTCGACCCCGACGACCTGCCGGTTAGCGATCCGAGCAAGATGAATTTCGGCAGCGGCGGCAACACCAAGGCCAAGGCATGGAAGGATATCTGGGGCTCGGGCCAGGGCGTGGGCGCGGTGAAATCGGTCGGCAGCGTTGGCGACATGGTCGACCGGATCGAGCGCGAATACCGCGCCGCGCTGGAGGAACTGCGCGCAAAGGTACCGGATTAACGCTGGGACCAGGCGCGCACGAAGCGCCCGTTGCGCGACGGTTCGACACGGATGGCAGTGTCGCCCTGAGGGACGATCTGCCCGGGACTGTCGATCTTCCCGCAACGGACCAGCTGATCGACCAGCGTGGCGGCGAGCCGTATTGAATCCTCCTTTTCCGAAGCCGAATCCCGCTCCAGCCGTAGTTCCTGCCCGGTAAAATAACCGAGGCCGCAACTCTGGATCGCTCCGCCCATGGCTTCTTGAAACGCGACGAATCCCGGCGCGGGAAAGGCACCGCCCGCGAGCCATTCGCCCGCCCTGATCCGGAAATAATCCGCTCCCATCAAGGCCGAGGACGGCGTCCAGCTCAGCGCGGTCGCGCCCTCGCATGCGTCGATCAGCGACAATGCTATGCTCGCCTGCGTGCGCACGACCGGAAGCCCGCGCTCGGCACCCGTCAGGTGCGAGCCGGGCCGGACGAGAATCGCGCCATCCCCGGCGTCCCTGAAATCGTCGGCAAGGCCATAGCGATAGCGGCACGCCCCGGCGTTTCCCCAATGCGGCTGTGTCGTGAAGCAGAGGTCGAAAGTCAGGCCGTCCACCACCAGCTCGAAGGCGGGCATAGCGTCCGAAACTCCGTTTCCGGGCGGCAATGGCATAGCCTCGGCTCTCTGCGAGTCCTCATTGCCGATCGCCAGCCCCGGCGCTCGGTCCGCCGCTGCACGTATATCGGCGGATTCCGGACGGGCGCCCGGTTCGAACAGTACGAACAGGCCCGCCGGATCGCCGGAGTCCGAATGTCGACCCTGCATCGCGATGGCCTGCGTCCCTCTCGATTCCCTCGCGCTGCACTATTGACTCGAATCGCAACCACGGTCGAGTCGACCGCTAGCAGTGAAGCATCCGTAATGGAGCGAACGGCCTAGAATATCCCCAGCACGAGACCTTCGAGCAATCCGGCGCCGAGCTCTCGGCATCGTTGGATATCTTCGCTTTCTAGCGTTTTTTCGGCAAGAATTTCTTCCGGTGTCTGCGCGGACATGTTCACGATCACCGGATCCGCGACCCGTTTCAGCCGCCAGCCGGTGCAGATACGGTCGATCTGGCGCTGCGCCCCCTCCCCGTCCGATCCCGCGGCTATGGCGGTAGCGTAGCCCCGCCCTTCGATCCGGCCGAGCACCGGATAGTAGCAGCGGTCGAACATCTCCTTCATCGCGCCCGACATGCTGGCGAGATTTTCGGGGCAGACGAACAGATATGCTCCCGCGGAGAGCAGATCGTCCGGCTGCACCTCGTCGCAATAGAGCAGACGCGCCGTTTCCCGGCCGCCCTGGGCAGCAGCCTCGGCCATTGCGCGTGAAGCACCCGTGCGGCTGTGCCAGGCAACGAGGAGATGCGGTTCGGGATCGCTCATGCGGGCACCATCGCGCCGCGCTGTCGAAAGTCAAATGCGGGCACTTCCCCTCGCCGGGCGCTCAGCGTAGGAGTGCCGCATGGCGTCGCATTCGCTCTCTCCCATATTCGGCGTTGCGCATTCGCTGACCGGCAAGGCGTGGCACTGGCGGCGCGGCAATATGGCGCTGGACGGCGATCCGGGCGATCTCGGGCACGACGTGGTCACGCAATTGCTGCTTGCACGCGGCGTTGCCACCGACGATCTCGACCGGCACCGCAACCCCACCCTGCGCGAATTCCTTCCCGATCCGTCCGAGTTCCGGGACATGGATGCCGCCGCCGAGCGCATTGCGCAGGCGGTGCTCGGCAACGAGACGATCACGGTCTACGGAGACTACGACGTCGACGGAGCAACCAGTTCGGCGCTGCTGATCCGTCTGCTGCGGATGCTCGGGCACGATGCGCGTTACTACATTCCGGATCGGCTGCTCGAAGGGTACGGGCCGAGCGGCGAAGCCCTGGTAAGGATCGCCGAGGACGGTTCGAGCCTTATCGTTACGGTCGATTGCGGCGCGATGGCGCACGAAGCGCTGGAGATGGCACACGAGGCGGGGGTCGACGTGATCGTGGTCGACCATCACAAATGCGCCGCCGAACTTCCCAAGACGGTCGCATTGGTCAATCCGAACCGGCTCGACGAGAGCGAGACCGGCGCGGCGCACGGCCACCTCGCCGCGGTCGGCGTCGCCTTCCTGCTCGCGATCGCAGTGGTGCGGACGCTGCGCGCGCGCGACTTTTTTGCCGACCGGGCCGAACCGAACCTGCTCGAACTGCTTGACCTGGTCGCGCTCGGAACGGTCGCCGACGTCGCCGCGCTGCACGGGCTCAACCGCGCCTTCGTGGCGCAGGGCCTCAAGATCATGGCGCGGCGCGAGGGCACCGGCATGGCAGCGCTGATCGACGCCAGTCGACTCAAACGCGCGCCGGCCTGCAGCGATCTCGGCTTCGCGCTCGGTCCGCGCATCAATGCTGGCGGACGCGTGGGCGAATCGACGCTCGGCGTTCGCCTGCTGACCACCACCGACCCCGACGAGGCAGGCGAGATCGCGGCTCAACTCTCGGCTCTCAACGAGGAGCGCAGGGCGATCGAGGCAGCGGTGCAGGAAGCCGCCGAGGGACAACTCGCCGGGCAGCACAACCGCGCGGTTCATGTGCTGGCAGGGCGCGGCTGGCATCCTGGTGTGATCGGCATCGTCGCCGGTCGGATCAAGGAGAAGACGGGCAAACCCTCGCTGGTGATCGCGCTCGACGACGAAAGCGGCCAGGGCAAGGGATCCGGCCGCTCGATTTCCGGCGTAGACCTCGGCGCGGCGATCATTGCCGCACGCGAAAAGGGGCTGCTGGTGGCCGGTGGCGGGCATGCAATGGCCGCAGGCCTGACGGTCGAAGCCGAACGTCTCGACGAGTTCGCAGATTGGCTCGATGCCCATCTGGCAAAGCAGGTCGCCCGCGCGACCGCCGAGCAAGTGATGCAGCTCGACCTGTCGCTCGCGCCCGGCGGGCTGACGCCGGACCTGGTAGCCTCGCTGGATGCCGCCGGACCCTATGGTGTGGGCTGGCCCGGCCCGCGCGTGGCGGTGGGGCCGGTACGGCTGGTGCGCGCCGACATCGTGGGTGCCGATCACGTCCGGCTGATTGCGAGCGGGAACGACGGCAAGTCGTTCAAGGCAATCGCCTTCCGCATCGCCGAGACTGATCTCGGCCAGGCACTGCTGCACGGTGCACGTGGACGCCGGTTGTGGCTCGCCGGGCGGGTCAAGATCGACGACTGGGGCGATGTCCCCAAGGCCGAGCTGCATCTCGAGGACGCCGCCTGGGCCGATTGAGCAGCCTGCATTCCCACAGCGGGCTTGACCCCGCGCGCCCGCGTCCCTAAGTGCGCCGCCACGCCACCGCCCTTCGCGGGACCGGCCCCTTCGTCTAGCGGTTAGGACGCGGCCCTTTCACGGCTGAAACACGGGTTCGATTCCCGTAGGGGTCACCACGGTGGCATACCGGCTTTCGCGGCGCTTTGCGCACCGGGATGGCCCCTTCGTCTAGCGGTCAGGACGCGGCCCTCTCACGGCTGAAACACGGGTTCGATTCCCGTAGGGGTCACCAACAAAATCAATGAGTTGTCCTGTCGGTCGCTCATTTTGTGAAATATCAGTCGAATATACGGGTGCGAACACTTGCGGTCATTTCCGCGCTGCCCTTCGCACAAGAATGCCATTTTCGCCTCGCAGGAATCGTCATTTCCGCTTTGCGCGAGATTAGCCGCAATCAATCGTTGCCTAACCCGAAGCGCTGCTCCTCCTAGGCTAACCCACCAACGAAGCCGCTGGTGGCGTTCTTGTGCATCATGGCTAGCCGGACTTTGCCCCCACAGCCCAGCACAGTGCAAATCTCACCCTGCTCAATCTCGTCGATATAGCTCTGCGATTTGCCAGCGTCAGTCAGGCCGGATTTCGTGAGATACCGGACATGATCGCACCTAACGCATACCGCTTCCAGCTTAGCGTCGTCGTCAAGGTCGCTAACACGCAGCTTCGTTTTCCAGCCTCCGCTTCGCCTCGCCATCACCAGAAATCCTCGGCCGAGGGAATCCGGGTGTAGCTGATCTTGCCACCGATGTTTTCGTGGTTCTTTGCGGGCCAGAAACCGATGCTCGCCATTGTCCGTCCGTACTTCCGGTTCAGGTGATCGATCGCTGCGTTGATCGCTTCCCAGCGCTGCCGTTCGGTGTCGTCGTCAAGAAGGAAATCGAGTTGCCGCGTATCAGCCGGAGAAAGGTCGTAGAGCGTTACTCCGATGCGGAAGATAGCAGCCCGGCCCAAATCGTCCCTAGCTTGCTCCCACAGGCCGCTGAGGGCTTTCAGGAGTATCTGATCGTCGTTGACGACCGGGAGGCTGACATTCCTGCTCCACGTGCTTCCTACATGCTGCAACCACAGCCACAGGCCTGCGCAAAAATACCGCTCGCGGCGAAGCCTTCGCGCGGCCTTCACCAGCAAGACCCGCGCTATGCCGATGGCGCTGTCGAGATTACGGCAGTCGGGGGGCAACACGCGGCCATGACCGAACATACCGCGCTTACTCTCCGGCGCGTGGATCGCGTACCCATGAAGCGCATACCATAGACGCTCGCCGGTGACATTTCGCCACAGCTTCCGCATCTGTTTCGGCGCTAAATCGTAAACATCCTTGGTGGTCAGGATACCGGCGCGGGCGAGCCTTGTTTGCATGTTCGATCCGATGCCTGGGACATCCTCGATGGGTAGCGCGAACAGCGGCTCCGGCAGGTCGTCGGGATGCCAAATCGTAACACCATCGGGCTTGTCGAGCTTGCACGCCATCTTTGCGAGTTGGCGATTGGCCGCGAAGCCTATCGAGCATGTCACGTAGGGGCCGACATTTTCGGCAATGGCGGCTTTGATATCCTCGGCAAGACCCACAGGATCGCGCGACTGGTCAAGGTCAACCCTGCACGCCAACTCGTCGATGCTTTTGATGGTATCGACCGGCACGACGCTTTCGATTTCGGCCAGCAGGGCATTATGCGCGCGACGATACAGGTGCGGCGATTGCGGTACGAGGACCATCTCGGGGCAAGCTGCTTTCGCCTCGCGGATGCCCATGACGTTGGACAGGCCCAGTGCTTTCGCTTCTTTCGATACGGCGATAACGCAGCTTGCCTTTCCGCCGGAAAATGGAACGACACCAACCGGACGGCCTCGCAGCTCCGGGCGAGCCTGTTGTTCGACGCTGGCGAAGAATCCATCGAAATCGAGATAGAGGCATTCGACTCGTTCCGGCTTTCGCATGGCGCATCCTTGGTGATAGGGCGACGGAACATATATGGAACATTGAGTCGGCGCCAGCCTTGACTTTCAGCAGCCGGAGCCGCAGCCGGGAAGCATGTGTAATCACTATAGAATGAAGGCCACCATCGCGGAGCTGCGCGAGCTGTATGGGGTTTTTGAGGGTCAGGATCGCAACCTGCCCAGCTACGAGGACATCTATCCGAACCGCGAATCGCCGATCCTGCGGCGCGAGGCCGACAGGCTGACCTTAGACGTTGTAAAATGGGGCGTGCCGCCGCCGTCGAATGCGAAACGACCCGTGACGAATGTTCGCAATCTCGAAAGCCCGTTCTGGCGGTCGATGCTGGGCAATCCCGAGCGGCGCTGTCTCGTGCCGGTAACCTCATTCAGCGAATGGGAAGGGGAGAAAGGAAGCAAGAGCGAGGTGTGGTTCTCGCTCAAACAGAAGCCCCTGTTCTGTTTTGCGGGCGTGTGGCGACCAGCCGACGATGGGCCGTGCATGGCGTTCCTGACCTGCACTCCCAACGATCTTGTCGGCGAAGTGCATCCCAAAGCGATGCCCGTGATCCTCGATCCCGACAACTACGATCAGTGGCTGACCGGCGACGTATCAGAAGTGAAGAAGCTGGCTGTTCCGTATCCCGACGACGCAATGGTTCTGACGCGCTAACAGAGGCGTAACTCTAGCGGCCCTATTGATAGGGAATCCCGGCCGTATCACAGCCCTATCGAACGGCAGGAAAGCGAACGTAATGCGTCATCGCACCCATCGTCGAGCTAGGGAGAGATAGACCAAAGTGGATGTGTCAGCGACGGGTTGCGACCAGCATTCTCGTTTCGAAAAGCGGCGAGCGAGAGCAATGGTTTAGTCGCCGTCCTTGGCAGGATTGAAGCCTGCAACCAGCCGCCATCGAACGTCGCCGAGCGACCAATATAACTGTCCGATACCCCAGCCGATCCCAGCTCCATGATCGTGGAATCAACGACCACACAAGTTGGCTCAGGTTGAATCTTTACACTGTCAATCAACGAAGAAACTGGAGGCCGAAATCTCACCACCAAATTCGTCGCAATGTTGCGGTGGTGATGGATGCAGGTAGCCCGGTCCTCCGGCCAAATTCAAGCGTTGGAGCCAGCCTAAAAGCGCGACTATTTCCGAGCGATATTGGTGAGCGAACTTGCGGCGCATATCTTCGCTACACGCCATCACCGCCATATCGGGAAGAGCGGTGAAAAAGCCGTCGAAATCTTCGTCCGTCATCGTGCGAGCAGTTCGGAGTTCACCTCGGTCCGAACCTCTGACCAGTCAGTTAGGCAGTAGTTCATAGTATCTGCCTGCCCCATCTCGACAACGCCATCACTTTGCCAGCTTGGATCGCCTGCATAGTCCTGCGGTATCTCGTCATAGCTACTTGGGTTGGTTTCGGTAAATCGTTCGGCGCTGAGGTTGTCACAATCTACTTCAATGATCCGGCGATAGATCGCTCGCTTTTGTGGATCGAAAACATGCTCGAGAAATGTTGATCGTGAACTCGGCATGGCTACAACAACCGGCACAGCTGGTCCCTCGAAGGTTTGGTCTTTCGCCCACATCACCTGTCGCATTCCAGCGCTAGTCCCAAATAGCTCAATCTCGTGGGTCCAGTCACGAAGTTCAGTGATATTCTGCCGCCCACGATCCTGCGAGCATCCGGCAATCAGAATTGCTGCTGAAAAGAACATCAGACGGGTAGAAACCATGAAAACCTCCGGCTCCTGTTTTACACGGTTTTGGTGTAACGACAAAGAGTCCCGACACAGCCTGCGGATCAACGCAGGTGGCAAGATTGGCCAAGGGCTTTCAGGACAGCAGGTATCGCGAGCTGATCGCCCAACTTCGCGCTGAGCGAGAGAAACAAGGCTTGTCGCAGGAGGCGCTGGCCGAGCGGCTTGGCACACATCAGCAGTTCGTATCGCGATACGAAATCGGCGAGCGGAGGCTAGATATTCTGGAGTATATGGATGTAGCTGCCGCCTTAGGGCTGGAGCCGTCGGTCCTCATGGAGACTGTGCGGCGTTAGACAGCGCAATATCGCTTGGTATCTAATCCAAATTGAACATCGGGTACTCTCAGATTTTGACCCCACCCGTCCAATATAACCGAAATGGAACCAAGTGGATTTCGACGCGGGGCTTCGGCACCACGTACCCCCAACCCCAAGAAGTCCAGCAGTAGCATCGAGGCTTACTTCGTCCCAAGACGCCAAAGTAGCCTCGCCTTCTTACCAATGTTTTGGCTCCAACCAGCCCGTTTCCCGATAACAGCTCCACCGTATTTTCTTCGAGTCAATCCCAACGAATCTGCCACATCCGCCGATGCACCTTTGCAGAGATAACCGACAAGGGCGGCAAGGTTCTGGTCATAGGCGGATTGTGCGATCCTCCGGGTGCATATTGTTCCGGCCTCGTAGGGTTGTCCCGAGATTGCTTCGATCCAACGTCGCGTTCGGCTTCCCCGAAGCGTCACCTCCGGCGGTAGATGCAGCAGAATGTGGACATGCGAACCTGTCGAATAGGCCCACTCCCTTGCCCAAGCATATGAAGTCCTCAAGCCCTTCCTGCGGAGCCAATCTCGAATGCGGGTCAGGAACTTGCCTATCGCCTGCACACCATCGCGGTCCTCAACGCCTGCCTTCTCAAGACGCACTGTGATGTGGCGATTGAACGGCAAGCCGATACGCTGGGCATGGCGTGCCGCTTCTATCAGCCCAGTAACTTGCGCATTCGACATGCTGCGTGTCTCCCGCAGCCGCCTAGATCGCGCTTGCTCGTTTGTCCCTCGCCGCCTCGACCTCGCTGACATATCGTCACGCTCAGCATGGGCTGTATCTCTCTCACCATGCTCAATCGGCACAGGATCAGCAACGTTATAAGTATATATAAGGTTTGGATCGAATGGCGGTCTAAACATGCCAAAAGAAGAAGCCTTTTCAGCCATTTATTCGGATTATCCACGATTCGCGTCGGCAGGTTCGGCCTACGCCCTCTGTGTAAAAGGAATGGAGGAATATCAATCGGTTAGCCTATCGACCAAGACAATTGAACCGAGCGAGCCTAAGTTTGATATTCGACTGTGTTTTCAAACTGTTGGCGGAGAGGGGTCGCACGAGGCGACCCCTTCCGATGTCACAGTTCGAGCGGAGGCAGTTGGGCCTTGCGAAGCAAGTCACACAACCATTTTAGCTGCTTCTCTGAGGGATATTCAGATGTAACGGCCATCTGACCAAGGAACTGGCCTTCCTTGCGTTTCAATGGTTGTTTGGAGCATAGCAGCGCAAGGGCCGCCTCGCAGTGGTTATCGAAAACATTTTCCATATCACGCCTCCTCGATCAGTCGGGAGACATAAGCCTCGATACCTTCTGCCGGTATCAGGCGGCGATTGCCGATCTTCACGCTTTTGATCGCGCCGTCATTCATCAGCTCGTACAGTTTCGAGCGACCAACACTCAATACAGACGCGGCTTGCCGCAAATCATACAAAAATTTTGGCATGGAAACCTCATTGGGTTTGTATCCTCCTATTCTGTGGGTGCGACGCCGGATCGTGCCGGTTGGCTTGTCCTTAGGCGATTCCTGGCGTCCACTTGGCCCTAGATGGACACAATGAAATTTTGGTAAACGCCCGTACAACTCGTAGTTCGTGCTGATGCTGGTCGCACTTTTTAGTCCGCCTTGTAGGCAGTATCAGGCGATTGCTACGCGACGAGCGGCACAACCGCACGCGCTGCCAATTCGTCGAGGCCGTCCGCGATATACCGACCGTAGTGCCGCTCGATCATCGCTATCGAAGTATCGTGCATTGCCGCCACCAGCCGGATCGGCAGGTTAGCTCTTATCCCACGCACTATGCTCGAATGCCGTAGCGAATAAGGTATCGCCTCCGGCAGCCCCGCCTCGGCTCGAATTTCTGCCCATGGACGCCCCATCTCCGATGGAGTTTGCCAAGGACCACGATTAGCCTTTTCCCAACGTATGCCGCCCGGCACCTGCTTTTTATGCCAACGTTCGAGCAAGGTTGCGGTGGATGGTCTATCTTGGACGACAGGCGCTAGCGCTTCCAGCACATCTTCACCCACTGGAACGGGTGTGCTTGCGTTTTTGGTGCCTTTCCCTTTTCGGCTTGCCGGTATGTGCAAACGCCCTTGATCATTCTGCACGTCGGAGACGCGCATCCTAGCTAGCTGGGAGAAACGCGCGCCAGTGGCAGCCATTACGACCACCAAGCGGAAAAGATCGCCGTCCCACCCTCCAGCATCATCCACCTTTTTGGCAGCACTGATTAGGCTCGACACGTCCGCATCCGATAGGATTTGATTTTCTCGAGCGACGGGTTCGTTACTTTCGCCGTCACCACGAGTGGCCCGCAGTCCGTGGCTCACAGTGTCGGGAAATGTCGTGGGCAGTTTACCACGGTTTACCGCGTAAGCGTCGTTCAGAGCCGCCTTAAGATCGTTGACCAACCTTTGAATGGTCGCTTCTTTCAACGACTCCGGCAATCCGATACGCCAGCTTCGTAGATCGCTTTCTGAAATCGAGTGTAGCGGGATTTCGGAAATTGCCGATCCGGGAATTGCGGCCCGATTACCACGCTCAGGTCTGCCGACTACATATCGCTCTAACCGGCCTCTAGCATCGGAGCTTACCTCGCGGCCACGTCGATCATATTCACGCTTATCACGGATATCCATGTAGCTTTCGACTGCTGATCGAACAGTCAGGATCGGCCCTTCCGCTTCGGCTCGTTGGCGCATACGCTCAGCCTTAACGACCGTCCGCGCTTCCCTCACCGCCGCGTCGAAATCCAGTGTACCTTCCTTCAATTCATCATCGGCAGTACCGAGCTTTTTTTGACGATAGCCAGTGCCGTTCCGCCAGCGAACCAGCCAGACACCGCCACGCTTCCCTTTGCGATAACCAAGGTGAATATCGGGGTCGATGCCGCGCCAATATGGCTTGTTGCTCACCGGCAACCGTTTCCTCTCCGACCGTCCCGCTATTCGAGTTTCCGTGAGGACCTTTGCCATCGCCACCATCCATTTCATCAAATATGTATCAAATATACGATTGCGGACACTCAAAGGCAATACCGGACTAACTTACGGGGGATACGAGTGATATTCGGACAGCCACGCACATAAAAAAATCTTTGCTTACGCCCTCTCACGGCTGAAACACGGGTTCGATTCCCGTAGGGGTCACCATTCTTGTTGCGCTATCGCCTGCGGCTACTTGAGCGCGTGGCGTCGATTCCGCTTCGCAATTCGCGCTTGGCGAAGAAGACCGTCACACTGTATGGCGCCGCGCGATGGAGCAGCGGCAGCCCTTCCCGATCGCAGCATGGCTGATCGCCGCGATTGCCTCTTTGGGCCTATTCCTGGCCGGTGCCGATGTCTGGCTGGCCGGTGCCGCGCTGCTCGTCTGGACCGGAACGCTGTGGCTCGCCTCGAGCACTCCTCCGCCCGCCCCGCCGCGCGAAGACGATCCGCCGATCAGCCGCTATCGCATGAGCGAGCTGATCGAAAATTCCGGTTCGCCCATCCTGCTGGTCGAGAACGGGCGCGTCACCGTCGCCAACCGTGCGGCGCGCAAGACGCTCGGCAAGCATATCGTCGGGCAGGATGCGCGAGTCGCTTTCCGGCAACCTGCCGCGGTCAAGCTGATCGAACGCGGCAAGTCGGGCATCGCCACGATCAAGGGGCTGGTCCAGCGGCGCGACATCTGGCGCGTCAACCTGCAGAAGCTGTCCAAGGGCGTCGGCGTGGTCGAACTGGTCAACATGACCGCCGAGGCCGATATCAGCCGCGCGCACACAGATTTCGTCGCCAATGCCAGCCACGAACTGCGCACCCCGCTCGCATCGATCGTCGGCTATGTCGAGACGCTGAGCGAATCCGAAGACGATCTCGCACCGGAAACGCGTTCCAAATTCCTTGCCACAATTCTCGCCGAGGCCAACCGGCTGCAGAGCCTGGTCAGCGACCTGATGTCGCTGTCGCGGATCGAAGCCGAAAAGCACGACGCGCCGAGCGAGGTGATCTCGCTGCGCGAACATGTCGAGCAGGCCGCGCGCGACGCGGCAGGGCCGGACCGGCAGCACCGCCTCCTGATCGAAGGCGAACAGGATTTCCGGGTAGAAGCCGATGCACGGCAGATCGAGCAGCTGGTGCGCAACCTGGTCGACAACGGCCTCAAATACGGCGCGCAGAACGAATCCGTCGTGGTCGGGCTCGACGAAGCGAAGAGCGGCGATGCGCGGCTCACCGTGCGCGATTTCGGCGAAGGCATCCCGCCCGAGCACCTGCCGCACCTGACGCGGCGCTTCTACCGCACCGATCCGGGGCGCAGCCGTGCGTCGGGGGGGACGGGTCTCGGCCTCGCCATCGTGAAGCATATCGTCGAGCGGCACCGGGGCCGGATGGACATCGCGAGCGAGCCGGGCGAAGGGACGCTGGTGACGATCCGGTTTCCCGTCGCCAGAGATGCTGGCTAGATTGTGTGTCAGCGAAGCTGAAACGACTCTAGCCCTTGTCATGAAAGTGTCATGTCCTATCAGCACGGGTCGCAACAGGCGGATTCGAATCCGGCACTTCTCCACGGGGCGATGACGAAGCGAACGAACTCGATGGCGAACCGCGCCCGCATGGCGCAACGCACGGCTGTCCATGGCCGGGGCGCCGCCGGCTGATGTCCGTCACGCTGCTGCTCCTGCTCGTCCTCGGGTTCGGGCTCGCCGGCTGGCTCGCCGCGCGTGCGCGCGCATGGTCGTTCCAGCGCCGAGAGGGCGTGCGCGCGATGAAGGCGCTGCCGACCTATCATGCCTGGTATGTCGCGCTGTGGATCGTCATTCCGGCGATCGTGTTCGTGGTCGCATGGAGCACGATCGCGCCGCAATTGGTGGTGCAGCATGTGCTGGCCTCCCCTGCGGCGGCCAGCCTGCCCGAATCCGGCTTCTTGCGCGATTCGATGCTCGCAGAGGCGCGTGCGGTGGCGACCGGTGCGGCATCGGCGGTGCACAACCAGGATGCCGCCGACCTCGTCGAACCCTTTCGCGAGGCGATCCGCCGATACGCCCTGATCGGCATCGCGCTGACGATGCTGATCGGTTTCATCGGCGGCGCATGGTCGTTCCTGCGGCTGCGCCCGGATTTCACCGCACGAACTCGCGTCGAACGGACCGTGATGACGCTGCTGCTGCTTGCCTCGCTGGTCGCGATCCTGACCACCTTCGGGATCGTCGTCAGCCTGGTGTTCGAAACGATCCGCTTCTTCGGCATGGTCAGCCCGATCGATTTCCTGTTCGGCACGCATTGGGGCCCCAACCCGATGAGCGGCGCCGACAATCCCGACCCGACGCGCTACGGCGCGATACCGCTGTTCTGGGGCACGATCTTCATCGGCGCGATCATCGCCATGATCGTCGCCATCCCGCTCGGGCTGATGAGCGCGATCTACCTGACGCAATACGCACGGCCGGCGGTGCGGTCGTGGATCAAGCCCGCGCTCGAGATCCTCGCCGGCGTGCCAACGGTGGTCTACGGCTATTTCGCGGCGCTCACCATCGCGCCGGCGATCCGCGACATCGCGATCTCGCTGGGCGCCTCGAACCCGTCGAGCGAGAGCGCGCTCGCCGCAGGCCTCGTGATGGGGGTGATGATTATCCCGTTCGTCTCCTCGATGGCCGACGACAGCATCGCTGCGGTGCCGCAGGCGATGCGCGACGGCAGCCTCGCCATGGGCGCGACCACCAGCGAGACGATCCGCCGCGTGCTCGTACCCGCCGCCCTGCCCGGTATCGTCGCCGGGATCATGCTCGCCATCAGCCGCGCGATCGGCGAGACGATGATCGTCGTCATGGCCGCTTCCACCGCCGCCAATCTCAGCGCCAACCCGCTCGAATCGATGACCACCGTGACGGTGCAGATCGTCGCCATGCTGACCGGCGAGGCGAGCACCGAGCACCACACCACGCTGAGCGCCTTCGCGCTCGGCTTCGTGCTGTTCATGGTCACGCTGGCGCTCAATTTCATCGCCCTGCGCGTGGTCAAGAGGTTCCGCGAAGCCTATGAGTGAGCAAGCCGCCTCTCTGCGGGCCCCGACCCGCACGCCGGCTTTCGAAGCCCGGTTGAAGAAGCGCTACGCCGCAGAGCGCCGCTTTCGCATCGCCGGGATCGCGGCGATCGGCTTTTCGATCTTCGTGCTCGCCTTCCTGCTGGTGACGATGGCGCTCAACGGCATCGGCGGTTTCCAGCGTGCCGAACTGACCGTGCCGATCGATTTCACCGAGGCCGGGCTGGCCGGGGACCGGACCTCGCTGGCCGGCACCGCGGGCATGCAGTCCCTCGAAAACCAGGGGTTGCCCGAAGTGGTCGCTTTCTTCGCCGAGCAATCGCTGGGCGAAGAAGCCGCTGCCGAACTGGGCGAAAGTGCGTGGCGCGAAGTGGCGGAGGCGATCATCGCCGATCCGGCGCTGCTGCAGCGCGAGGCGGTGTTCGAACTCCCCGCAACTTCGGATCTTGCCGGTGGCTTGAGCGGCGAAGGCTCTCCCGAAATGCAGGCACTCGCCGCACAGCTCGCCGAACGCGGCCAGCTGGAGAAGAATTTCGACATCGGCTTCCTCCAGCGTTCGGACGCCACCGACCCGCAGCAGGCCGGTATCTGGGGCGCGCTCAAGGGCTCAATGCTGACCATGATCGTGACCCTTCTGCTCGCCTTCCCGATCGGGGTGATGGCGGCGCTCTATCTCGAGGAATACGCGCCCAAGAACCGCTGGACCGACATCATCGAGCTGTCGATCAACAACCTCGCCGCGGTGCCTTCGATCATCTTCGGCCTGCTCGGCCTCGCGGTGTTTCTGACGATCTTCCCCAATCTGCGCTCGGCCCCGTTGATCGGCGGCATGACGCTCGCGCTGATGACGCTGCCGGTGATCGTCATTTCGGGGCGCAACGCGATCAAGGCGGTCCCGCCGAGCATCCGCGACGGCGCGCTGGCGATCGGCGCCTCGCCGATCCAGGTGGTGTTCCACCATGTCCTGCCGCTCGCTCTGCCGGGCATCCTGACCGGTACGATCATCGGCATGGCGCGCGCTCTGGGCGAGACCGCACCGCTGTTGATGATCGGCATGCGCGTGTTCGTCGCCTCCCCGCCCGAGGACTTCACCTCGGCCGCGACTGTCCTTCCGATGCAGATCTTCCTATGGTCCGACGAAATCGACCGCGGTTTCGTCGAACGGACATCTGCCGCGATTATCGTGCTGCTGCTGTTCCTCCTCGTGATGAACGGCCTCGCCATCTACCTGCGCAACAAATTCGAGAAGAAGTGGTGACCGTAGTCCATCCCAATCTGGAAGATACCGAAGCCAAGATGAGCGCGCGCGACGTCTCCGTGTTCTACGGCGACAAGAAGGCGATCGACGAGGTGTCGATCGACATCCCGACCGAATACGTCACCGCCTTCATCGGCCCTTCGGGCTGCGGCAAGTCGACCTTCCTGCGCGCGCTCAACCGGATGAACGACACCATCCCCTCCGCGCGGGTCGAAGGCACGATCGAACTCGACGGCGAGGACATCTACCGCTCGAAAATGGATGTCGTACAACTGCGCGCGCGGGTCGGGATGGTGTTCCAGAAGCCCAACCCCTTCCCCAAGTCGATCTACGACAACATCGCCTACGGTCCGAAGATCCACGGTATCGCGGAGAGCAAGGCCGATCTCGAGGAAATAGTCGAAACGTCGCTGCGCCGCGCGGGCCTGTGGGACGAGGTCAAGGATCGTCTCGGCGACAGCGGCACCGCGCTGTCGGGCGGCCAGCAGCAGCGCCTGTGCATCGCGCGCGCGATCGCGGTCGATCCCGAAGTCATCCTGATGGACGAGCCGTGCTCCGCGCTCGATCCGATCGCCACCGCCAAGATCGAGGAACTGATCGACGATCTCAACGGCCGCTACGCGATCGTGATCGTGACCCACTCGATGCAGCAGGCCGCGCGCGTCTCCCAGCGAACGGCCTTTTTCCATCTCGGAAAGATGGTAGAGTATGGTCGTACTACTGACATATTTACCAATCCGCTCGAGGAGCGGACGAAGGATTACATAACCGGCCGCTACGGCTAAAGTGTTGGATTTTATGGTAGAACATACCGTCAAGGCATTCGATGAAGACATCACCCGGCTGCGAGGACTGATCTCGGAGATGGGCGGTCTCGCCGAGGTCGCGCTGCAGGAAGCGATGGACGCGCTGGTCAAGGGCGACAACGAGCTCGCCGACAAGGTGGTCAAGGGCGACAAGAAGATCGATGCGCTCGAATCCGAAGTCGACAAGCTCGCCGTGCGCGTCATTGCCTTGCGCGCGCCGATGGCGGACGACCTGCGCGAAGTCATCGCCGCGCTCAAGATCGCCGGCGTGGTGGAGCGGATCGGAGACTATTCGAAGAACATCGCCAAGGCGAGCCGCGAGATCGGCGACCGCAAGCAGTTCGAGCCGCTCACGCTGCTCCCGGCGATGGCCGATGTCGCGGGCGAGATGGTTCACGATATCCTCACCGCCTATGCCGCGCGCGATCCCGCGCTGGCGCGCGAAGTCATCGCCACCGACGAGAAGGTCGACGCGTTCTACAACTCGATCTTCCGCAATGTCGTGACGCATATGGTCGAGAACCCGGCGACGATCACCGCCGGCGCGCAATTGCTGTTCGTCGCGCGCAATATCGAGCGGATCGGCGACCATGCCACCAACGTCGCCGAAATGGTCCATTTCGCCGCGACCGGCAACTATCCGCCCGACGACGACGAGTGACACGCACTTGTCGTGAAGCTGTAACAAAGCACGGCTTAAACGCCCGACGATGACCGCCGCCAAGCTCCTGCTGGTCGAAGACGATCCGTCGCTCGCCGAACTGCTCGAATTCCGTTTCGAGAAGGAAGGCTACGACGTGCGCGTGACCGCCGATGGCGACGATGCGCTGGTGATGGCGATGGAGGACGTGCCCGACCTCGTCATCCTCGACTGGATGATCGAAGGCACCAGCGGGATCGAAGTGTGCCGCCGCCTGCGCCGCGACCAGAATACCGCGCATGTCCCGATCATCATGCTGACCGCGCGCGAGAACGAGGACGACCGCGTGCGCGGGCTCGAAACCGGCGCCGACGACTACATCACCAAGCCGTTCAGCCCGCGCGAACTGCTCGCGCGCGTCTCGGCGGTGCTGCGGCGCATCCGCCCGGCCCTCGCGGGCGAGAGCATCCAGGTCGGCGACATCGTGCTCGATCCGGTCGCGCATAAGGTCGAGCGCCGCGGTCGGCGGCTGCAGATGGGGCCGACCGAATACCGCCTGCTCAAATTCCTGATGGAAAGCCCCGGTCGCGTGTTCAGCCGCAACCAGCTGCTCGACGGTGTGTGGGGCACCGGCAGCGATATCGAATTGCGCACGGTCGACGTCCATATCCGCCGCCTGCGCAAGGCGGTCGAAGTCGACGGCGCGAAGGACCCGGTACGCACCGTGCGCAGCGCGGGTTACGCGATCGAGGCCGTCTGAGGCCCGGCTAGCGGCACACGCCGCGCCAGCTGCCCGCCATGTCGAAATGGAAGTGGTCGCGATGTGCCTCGTTGTAGTCGGGCGACAGCACGGTCGCGAAAAGCGGGCAGGCTCCGTCGCGGACCTCGCGCAGGAACGCGGCGCGCTCGCTCTCTCCCTCCCAGTCCCCGAGCACGCCGATCCGCGTCCCGTCGGCGAGCGTGAAACCGGCGATATCGATCGCGTTGCCCGTGGCATGCTCGCTCCAGCGCCCGGTCGATCCGCCATAAAGGCGTCGGCAGCTGAAAGCGCCGTAATGTTCGATCTGCGCAACCTCCTGCCGGAAATGCGTCTGGGCAGCGGGCTGCACCACATCGCGCAGCCACAATTCGAGCCCGATGCCCACCGGGCAGGTCGTGGGCGGAGGCGAAGGCGCCAGTGGAAGTAGGGACAGGACGGTGCGATCAGCGCGCAGGCACGCGCCCTCGCCGCGCGGATCCAGCGCGCTAAAGACAACATCGCTCCGCTCCAGCACCGCGCGGCATTCCCCGACATCGTCGCGGAGCGCAATCAGCTTGCTCTCCGTCGCCCAGCCCGGCGGGTCGTCGAGATCCAGCGGAGCCCACGGATTGTGCTGCGGATGATCGCGCAGCCAGCTCCACGCAGCGAAGGCAAGAGCAGAGAGGATCAGCAGGATCGCGGCAAACCGATCCACAGCGCGCGCGAGGCGCGGCCGCGGCGGCGACGCCTCGCGCCAGTTCACGCTCCGGCCAATTCGTCGAGCCGTTCCCTCACCGCCGCCAGATCGGCGTCGAACAGCGCCGCCTGTTTCTCGCGCGCTTCGCCGTCGAGGCGAAGCAGGTATGAGGGATGCGCGGTGATCCACAATTCGCTGCCGTCTTCGAGCGCGATCGGCTCGCCGCGCACTTTGGAAATACTCACCGTCCTGCCGAGCATGCCGCGCGCCGCGCTTGCACCCAGCGCCAGCACCAGCTGCGGCTGTACCAGTGCGCGCTCGCTCTCCAGCCACCAGCGGCAGGTGTCGATCTCCTTCGCTGTCGGAGATCGATGCAGGCGGCGCTTTCCACGTGGCTCGAACTTGAAATGCTTGACCGCGTTGGTGAGGTAGCTCGTCTCACGAACAATCCCGGCCCGCTCGAGATGCCGGTCGAGCAGTTGCCCGGCGGGTCCGATGAAGGGCCGTCCCGACTGGTCTTCCTGATCCCCGGGCTGTTCGCCGACGATCATCAACGCCGCGTCGCGCGGGCCCTCGCCCATTACCGCCCGGTTGTCGAGCTTGCCGATCGGACATTGCCGGCAACGGCGGATCGCTTCTTCGATGGCCGGGAGCGTTTCGGGCCGTTCGTCGAATTCCAGCGCGCCTGCCGCCACCATTTGCGATTCCCGTTTCTGAGCGCCCGCGACCAGCTCGGGAATGAGCGCCGTCTCGGGCATGTTCTTCCAGTATTTGCGGGGCATCTCCCTGAGCATGGCCCCGACCTTCAAACGCGCGGGGTTGAAAATGGATGCATAGTATTTGCGCCAAAGATCTTCCGTCGGGTCGCCCGAAGGAGCGTCGAAACGCTGCGCGGGCGGGCCTTCGGACATCGTCTCGCCGTCCCAGTGCAGGCAGCCGCGCGGCGTCAGGATCGACCATTTCATATTGGCGAAGCGGCGCATGAAGAACCCGGCATTGGCGCGCACGATGTGATGCTCGGGTTCGAACCAGGCGATATAGTGTTCGCCAGCTTCATCTTCGTCGCTTTCCACCAGCCGGAAACGGACGAAGGCATGCATCTTGTGGCTGTCGCGGCGGACGTTCTTGGCGAGTTCCTCCGCCCGGCGTACATCGGGATCGGTCTTGTCCTCCATCAGGCGCGGCCGCTCCTGTAGCCGCCAGAGAAGGCGGTAGAGCAACGCAAAGCGCTGAATGTCGGAATGGAGCGCCGCATCGCTCGCGAGCGAGAGGAAACGGCGATTGGCACGGACCGGGCGGGCGTCGGAGGGCGGCGACGGCAGATCGCCTCCGTCCTGGCCGAACAGATCGCCGCTCCCGCCAGGCTCAACCCATACGACCCGCTCTGGCGGCACATCGGACTGGACCAGCGCCCGTGCCGCCTCGCGCCAACCATCGAAATCGTCCGATTCGGGCAGCCGAACCGTGAAACACCTTTCAGTCTCAGGATAAGGCAGCGCCATCATGCCGCGAAGAGCTCCAGCTGTTCCTGCTTCGGCGCGAGCAAGCGGCGCAGGTCAGCACGGTCGGTCAGCATGGTGGGCCGCCAATCGACGGTGCAGATGAAGGGTCGCACTTTCACAATCGACACCGTCAGCCGCGCAACATCGTCGAGCCGCAATGTTCGATGCCGCCGTGCCGCGACAATCCGGTTCACCGCCGTGACACCGAGGCCGGGGACGCGCAGCAATCGTTCGCGCGCGGCGCGGTTGACATCGAGCGGAAACGTGTCGCGAAACTTGAGCGCCCAGGCGAGCTTGGGATCGATATCGAGCGGCAAATTCCCGTCCGCATCGGTTGCCTGCATCACTTCGCCGGGCTCGTAGCCGTAAAACCGCATCAGCCAGTCCGACTGATACAGCCGGTGCTCGCGGATCAGCGGTGGGCGTTTGAGAGGCAGCACCGCGCTCGCATCGGGGATCGGGGAGAAAGCCGAATAATACACGCGCCGGAGACCGAAGCTGTCGTAGAGCCGACTCGCCTTGCCCACGATATCGGCATCGCTCGCCGCGTCGGCACCGACGATCATCTGCGTCGACTGCCCGGCGGGTGCGAAACGCGGTGCGTGGCGAAAGCGCTTCTCGGCATCCTTCGCTTCGACGATATCGTCCTTGGTCTTGCCCATCGCGCCTTCGATCTGCCGGGCGTCCTTATCGGGCGCGAGACGGTGAAGACCGCTATCGGTCGGCAACTCTACATTGATCGAAACGCGGTCGGCATACATGCCCGCCCGGTGAACCAGCTCCGGGTCGGCATCGGGGATGGTCTTGAGGTGAATATAACCGCGGAAATCGTGCTCCTCGCGCAGGATGCGCGCGGTCTCGACCAGCTGCTCCATCGTATGGTTCGAGCTTTTTATGATGCCCGAGGAGAGAAACAGACCTTCGATGTAATTGCGCCGATAGAAGGCCAGCGTAAGATCGGCGACTTCCTGCGGCGTGAAGCGCGCCCGGCGCACGTTCGAACTCTTGCGGTTGATGCAATAGTGGCAGTCGAACACGCAGTGATTGGTCAGCAAAATCTTGAGCAGCGAGATGCAGCGGCCATCGGGCGCATAGGCATGACAAATGCCCATCCCCTCGGTCGAACCTATGCCACCCCTTCCGTTCGGGCCGCCGAGCGAATTCTTCCTTGCCGTACCCGACGACGCGCAGGACGCATCGTACTTCGCTGCATCGGCGAGAATTTCCAGCTTTTCCATCACGGTCTGCGAACCCATTCGTTCCTTATATGTTCTTTTGCCCGCATGCGCCAGAAATTTGTCGCGTATCCTTTGCGCTTCGTCGCACTTCAGGAACGAATGGGCCTGCTCCAACATTTTGTCCGTGAACGCGAAATTTGGAGATTTCCATGAAGTATGCCGAAGGCAATCCCGACGAATTGAAGGCGAAGTTCTGGAGTGCGCTTGCCGACTCGCCCTATTTGTTCCTCCAGCTCGACGGCGATCCCGCGAGTGCGGTTCCGATGAGCCCGCAGCTCGACAAGGACGCGAACAGTGCGATCTGGTTCTTTACCCACGACAAGAGCGATTTCTGCCGTCTTGGCCCGGTGACGGCGACGTTCGAAGGCAAGGGACACGACATGTTCGCGCGCTTCCACGGCACCCTCGCCCGGGAGACCAGCCGAGAGCGCTTCAACCAGTTCTGGAACAACTTCGTCGAGGCCTGGTACGATGGCGGCAAGGACGATCCGAACATCGTCTTCCTGCGCATGGACCTGGGAGATGCCGAAATATGGGACGGCGATATGGGCCTTCTCGACACCGCGAAAATGGCGCTCGGCATGACCGTTCACGACGAGGCCGAAGAACGCCATGTCAAGGAAACGGCGCTCTAAATGTATTGCCGTAGAAAGGAAGGGCCGCCCTTTGTCGGGCGGCCCTTCTTGTTTCAGCCGCCGAGGACAGCCGGGAACAGGCCGGTAACCAGGATTATCGTGACTGCAATCGGACACAGCCAGGCGATCAGGAACCGCCACAGCGCAAACATTCCACCGGTCAGGCCCGTGGTTTGCTGTACGAGCTTGCGGTCCGCGCGCCAGCCGATGAAGAGCGAGGTCAACAAGGCACCGAGCGGCAGCATGACCTTGCCGGTGAAGCCGTCCACCGTATCGAGAATGTCGGTCTCCGCGAACAGCGGCCAGAAACCGAGCGGCCGCACGTCGGACCAGACATTGTAGCCCAGCAGGCACGCGATACCGATAAGGAATGCTCCGCCGCCGAACAGCAGCGCCGAGCTGTGCCGGCGCAGACCCAGTTCGCCGATGCCGTATGCGGTCGGAACTTCGAGCAGCGAGATCGAACTGGTGATTGCCGCGACCAGGATCAGGACGAAGAACAGGAACCCGATCAGCGCTCCGGCAGGCATCGACTGGAACGCGAAGGGCAGCGTCTGGAACACCAGCGTCGGACCCGCCGCAGGATCGAGACCGACCGCGAGCACGATCGGGAAGATCATCAATCCGGCAAGCAGGGCGACGCTGGTATCGGCCACAGCGATCGCAGCCGAGGTCGAACCGAGTTTGTGTCCTTCGCGGATATAGGAACCGTAGGTGATCAGTCCGGCGACCCCGAGCGAGAGCGAAAACAGCGCCTGCCCCAGCGCCTCGTTCATCGCTTGCGGGGTCAATCGCGACCAGTCGGGCGTGAACAGAAACGCCAAGGCATCGCCCATGTCGCCGACGATCGCTCCGTAGATCGTGATCCCCACCAGCAGCGCGAAAAATGCCGGCATCAGCCATGTCGCGGCCTTCTCGATCCCGCCGTGTACGCCGCGTGCGACGATGTAGAGCGTCCCGCCCATGAATACGAAATGCATCGCCAGCAACAGCATCGGACTCGCGAACAGGTCACCCATCCGTCCCTGGATCGCCTCCTGGCTTTCCCCCGCCAGCGCACCCCTGAACGGGTCGCCCGAACCGATCGCCTGCATCAGGTCGGCGCCCATGACACCGACATAGTAGAGCACCCAGCCGGCAACGACCGAATAGAACGACAGGATCAAAAACGCGGCAATGGCGCCAATCGCACCGAACACCGACCATCGGCTGGAGACACCCGAATCGGCAGCGACCTTCTTGATCGAACCGACCGCGTCGGTCTGGCCTGCGCGGCCGATGAAAATCTCCGAAAGGACCAGCGGCAGGCCGAGCAGGACCACGCAGGCGACGTAGAACAGCACGAAGGCCCCGCCCCCGTTTTCTCCCGCGAGCGTCGGGAAGCGCCAGACATTGCCCAGCCCGACCGCGGCACCGATCGCGGCGAGAATGAAGGCGGAACGCGAGGACCATCCCTCGCCGGTTTTCGTCGTTGCGACCATTTGCGATTTCCTCCCAGGCGCTTCTGGCGTGCGCGAAGCCGCGCTTGTGCCTTGAATCGCCTCGCCAGTCGAGGGAGCATTTGCGCAAATCCCCTGCATCGCTAGAAGCGCAGCCATGTCCACGACCTTCCAGCTCGACACCTCGACCAGCCGCGCCAATCCGACGCCGGCGCCGATGAAGCGCCTGACGGTGCCGAAGATCCGCCAGCGCAAGACCGACGGCGAGAGCGGCGAGCCGCTGGTAATGCTGACCGCCTACACCGCGCGCCAGGCGCAGCTGCTCGATGCGCATTGCGACCTGCTGCTGGTCGGGGATTCGCTCGGGCAGGTCATTTACGGCCTGCCGTCGACCATTCCCGTCACGCTCGAAATGATGGCCAACCATGCCGCCGCCGTGGTGCGCGGGAGCTTTCATTCGGTCGTGGTCGTCGACATGCCGTTCGGCAGCTACGAACAATCGCCCCAGCAGGCGTTCGAGAGCGCCACTTTCCTGCTCAAGCAGAGCGGCGCTGCAGCGGTGAAACTCGAAGGCGGCGAGGCGATGGCCGAAACGGTCGCGTTCCTGAACCGGCGCGGCATCCCGGTGATGGGACATGTCGGGCTGACCCCTCAGGCGGTCAACGTGCTTGGAGGCTATGCCGCGCGCGGGCGCAGCGATACCGAGGCGGACAAGATCGTGAGCGACGCCAAGGCGCTCGACGAGGCCGGCGCGTTCGCGATTGTCGTCGAAGGCGTGATCGAACCGATTGCCATCGCAGTGACCAGAACCGTTTCCGCACCGACCATCGGTATCGGCGCTTCGGCGCAGTGCGACGGACAGGTTCTGGTGACCGACGACATGCTCGGCATGTTCGAGCGCGTGCCGCGCTTCGTGAAGAAATACGGCAATATCGCCGAGACGATCGAGCAGACCGCCAGGACCTATGCCGAGGAAGTCCGTGCGCGCAGCTTCCCGGGCGAGGAACAGACCTACCAGCCGAAGAGTTGAGCCGGGACTCCCGCGCGCACTCCCCTACAGGACAGGCTTCGATGGCAACGCTGATTCGCTTCTACGGCTTCTCGCTGATCTTCACGCTGGCCTGCCTCGGGCTCGGCGTGTGGTACGGCTGGGCCAGCACCGGCACGCTCGCGGGAACCGCGGCAATCTTGTGGATCATCGTCGTGCTGTCGGTGCTCGAAATATCGCTCAGCTTCGACAACGCCGTGGTCAACGCCTCGGTGCTCAAGGAGATGGACGAGGTGTGGCAGCGTCGCTTCCTCACCTGGGGCATCGCCTTCGCAGTGTTCGGAATGCGGATCGTGTTCCCGCTCGCCATCGTCGCCATAGCGGCGGGGCTCGGGCCGGTCGAAACGATCGACCTGTCGCTCAACGATCCGCAGGAATACGAACGGATCGTCAGTTCGGCGCATGTCGGGATCGCAGGGTTCGGCGGTGCCTTCCTAGCCATGGTCGGGCTGAAGTTCTTTTTCGATCTCGACAAGGACGTGCACTGGATCAACTGGCTCGAGCGCAAGCTGTCCAGCTTCGCCGCGTTGCCCGCCGCCGAAATCGCGATCCTGTTGCTGATCATGTGGGGCATCTCGACGCTGCTCGACCCGAACGAGGCGCTCACATTCCTCGTCGCCGGCATTCTCGGTCTCGTCACCTTTATCGCGGTCGAGGGGATCAACACCTTGCTCAAGCTGCACGAGGAGAAGCAGCGCCTTGCGGGCGCGGTCGTACGCAGCGGGCTTGGCGGATTCCTGTATCTCAACGTGCTCGATGCCTCGTTCAGCTTCGACGGGGTGATCGGCGCCTTTGCGCTGTCGAACAACATGGTGGTGATCGCGCTCGGCCTGTCGATCGGCGCGATGTTCGTGCGCTCGATGACGATCCATCTCGTGCGCAAGGGCACGCTGGCGCAATACCGTTTCCTGGAGCATGGGGCCTTCTGGGCGATCATCGTGCTCGGCGCGATCATGCTGATCTCGGCCAAGGTGCATATCCCGGAGACCATTACCGGCCTCATAGGCGCAGTGCTGATCGGTCTCTCGCTGTGGTGGTCGATCCGCTACAACCGCCGCGAAAGCGCGGTCAGCGAGCCATCAGCCTGAGCTTGTCGGCGAAGGCGACAGCGGCTTCGTCCTCGCCGTATTCGGCCAGCAATTGCGTCAGCAGCGCGGTCGTTTCGCGGCTCATCGGTTGCAGCGCATAGGCGAAAACCGCGGCATCGTAGGCCAGCTCGTCGTCTCCCAGTTGGCGCGCTGCGATGGCGCGCAGCGCCCATAGCGAGGGATCCCGCTCGCCGCCGTGATCGAGCGCGTGATCGAGCAGCATGGCGGCGCGCGGCCAGTGTCCGGAGGCCATCGCGATCCGGGCGAGTTCGCCCGCGGCCTCCGCATTGCCCGGATCGCCGGCGAAGTGGCGTTCCAACAGCATGGCGGCCTCCCGGCCCCGCCCGGCAAAGCGGTATGCGCCCGCCATCCGCTTCACCAGTGGCCAGGTGCGCCGGATCGACGCCGCTCCGCGATAGTGGCCAAGCGCACGCTCCGTATCGCCGTTCGCACGGTAGGCGTCGCCGGCGAGCGCCATTGCATCCGCCGATCCGGGGAATCGCTTGCGGAACGCCTCGGCCTCTCGCACGGCGGCCGCGGGTTGTCCGGCCAGTATTCGGCCCCGCACCAGCGACAGCACATTGCTCCCGCTGTCGTCGTCGCGCATTTCCGCCACCGATAGCGGGGTATGACCGGGCAGTGCGTGCAACCCGTTTGCTTTCGGCTCCGCCGCCCGATCGAGCAGTGCGGCTGCCTTTTCCCGCTCTTCGTCGGCCTCGTATGCCCGCGCCAGTAGGATCCTCAGCCACGGCGAAGCGCTCGATCGTTGGGCGAGGTCCGTGAAGCGGTGGGCCAATTCCGCCTCGTTCAGGCCGAGCGCGACAGAGCGTGCCAGCAGGTGCCGGGCGCGGCTGTTGTCGGGCTGCATCGTAACCAGCCGGTCGAACGCCTGCGCTGCGCTTTCGTAATTGCCGTTCTCCATGTCGACGATGCCGGAAAGCACGAGCACGGCGGGTGTCTGCCGGAGCATCGGCTCGACGCGCTGGAGCAATGTGCGCGCAAGATCGAACTTGCCCGCGCGCGCCGCCAGAACCGACTGGAGGTAGAGGATACGCGGGTAACGATCGTCGATCTCCGCCATCCGGCGGACCGTCGCGAGCATGTCCTGCGCCCGGCCGAGATCGCCCAGCGTCGCGGCATATTCGCCGAGCAATTCTATGTTGTCCGGATTGTGTTCGAGCGCGGCCTCGAACCACGGCAGCGAGGCGCGCAAGCCGTCCGCATCGCGCACCAGCTGCGCGCGCAATTGCAGTGCTGCCGGGTTCTCGGGGCCGAGTTCGACCGCTCGCTTGCTCGCTTCGATCGCCTGCGCTTGTTCGCCGCCACGAAAGCGCAGCCGGGCGACGTCGACCCACAGGTCGGCGCTGTCCGGAATGGAGGCGAAGGCCCGGTCGAATGCGCGGCCCGCGGCGGCGAGATCGCCTTCCGCCATTTCGAGCCGCCCGAGCATGTGAAATCCGTAGCCGCGCGAGGATTCGGAAAAGCGCCCTTCCCCCAGCCACCGGCGCGCTTCGGCGAACTGCCCCTGCAGCAGTTCTGCCTGCCCGATATAGGCGGCAAGCTGCTCGGGCGGGACGCCCTGTTCGAGCAGCTTGCGCAGCGCAATCTCCGCGCCGAGCCCGTCGCCGTTGTCGAGCGACAGCTGCGCCTGCTCGAGCGGTGTCAGTTCGGGCTCGCCCGAACCGCAGCCCGACAGGGCGAACAGCAGAGCCAGCGCGTAGGCCGGCCCACGGAAAGGATCACGTCTGCAGGTCATACTGCTTGAGCAGATCGTAGAGCGTCGGGCGGCTGATCCCGAGCAGGCGCGCGGTATTCGAGATATTGCCTTCGCTGCGCGCGAGCGCGTGGCGGATCACCTTGCGGTCGGACATCTCGCGCGCGCTCTTTAGGTTAAGCAATTGGGTCTCGTCCTCGCCCTCTTCGTCGAGGTCGAGATCCTCGGGCCGTACCAGCTTGCCCTCGGCCATGATCACCGCGCGCTTCACGCGGTTTTCGAGTTCGCGGACATTGCCGGGCCACGACCAGCCGTCGATCGCCGCCAGCGCCTCGGCGCTGAAGCCGGTAACGTTCGGATTGATTTCGTTCGCGAAGCGCTTGAGGAAGCTCTTGGCGAGCAGCACCGCATCGCCCGGGCGGTCGCCCAGCGCCGGGATCCGCACGACGATCTCGGCGAGCCGGTAGAACAGATCCTCGCGAAAAGTGCCCTCGGCGATCATCGCTTCGAGGTCCTGGTGAGTCGCGCACACGATCCGCGTATCGACCTCGATCTGCTTGCGCCCTCCGATCCGTTCGATCGTGCGTTCCTGGAGGAAACGCAGCAGCTTGACCTGCAGCGGCAGAGGAATGTCGCCGACCTCGTCCAGGAACAAGGTGCCCCCGTCGGCCAGCTCGATCTTGCCCTCGGTGGTCTTGACCGCGCCGGTGAAGGCACCCTTTTCGTGCCCGAACAGCTCGCTTTCGAGCAGGTTCTCGGGAATCGCGGCGCAATTGATCGCCACGAAGGCCTCGTCCCTGCGGTCGCTCGCATCGTGCAATCCGCGCGCGAGCAGTTCCTTGCCGGTCCCGCTCGCGCCGAGCAGCATGACGGAGACCGACGTGTTCGCCACCCGCTCGATCATCCGCGCGACCTTGATCATCTCCGGCGCGGCGGTGATGAGGCTGCCGAGCACGGTGTTGTCGTCGCCCGCGCGCATGGCCAGCGTGCGGTTCTCCCGCTCGATCTTGTGCAGCGCCAGCGCGCGCCGCACGATCAGGCCGAGCGCGTCGATATCGACCGGCTTCTGGTAGAAATCGTAAGCCCCGCGCTCGATCGCCTTCAGCGCACTTGCGCGCTCGCCATGGCCCGAGGCGACGACTACCTTGGTATCGGGCTTCAGGGCCATGATCTCGTCGAGCACGGCGAAGCCTTCCGTGACGCCGTCCGGATCGGGGGGCAGGCCCAGGTCGAGCGTCACCACATCCGGCGCTTCAGAACGCAGAGCAGTCAGCGCAGAGGCGCGGTCGCCCGCGATGAGCACGTCGAAATCCTCATACGCCCATTTGAGCTGCGCCTGCAGCCCCTCGTCATCCTCGACGACCAGCAGTTTCGGCTTGTCCTGCGCCATTATGCGACCTCCTTGCCTTCCGCTGCACCGTCCGGGGCGGGAAGCCCCGCTGCGGCCGCCAGCGGCAGGGTGATATTGAAGCGGGTTCCAAGCCCCTCGCGCGATTCGACCTCGAGCCGCCCGCCCATTCCGCGGACCAGTTCGCGCGCCTCGAACGCGCCGATGCCGAAACCGTCGGTTTTCGAGGACACGAAGGGCTTGAACAGGCCGTTGCGCACGAAATCGGCGCTCATCCCGGTGCCCGAATCGAGTACCTGCAGCCGCGCATGCGAGGCTCCGGCGGACAGTTCGAGCATGACCGGATTGGGCGTATCGCTGGCCTCGACGGCATTCTGCACCAGATGGTCGAGCGCCTGCTCGAGCGCTTCGGGATCGGCCGCCGCGGTAACGTTTCCGCCACCCAGATACTGCACGCGGTGCCCGCCTTCGAATTTCGCCGCCACGCGGCGGCACAGCGGGTCGAGCGCGACCGGAATGCGCCGCTCCTTGCCGTTGGCCCCGTAGCGGCCCAGCCGCGCGAGCAGACCGTTGAGCTTTTCCGAGCTGTTGCGCAGCGTGACGAGCATGTCGGCGCGGAAATCCGGGTTGTCGGCGTGCAGCTCGGCATTGCGCGCGAGCAGCGACAGCTGGCTGGCGAGGTTCTTGATATCGTGCATGACGAAAGCGATGCGGCGGTTGAATTCGTCGAAGCGTTCCGCCTCCATCAGCGCCTTCTGGGTCGACTGCTCGGCAAGGTAGCTCGCGAGCTGCTGTCCGGCGAGCTTGAGCAGGTCGAAATCCTCCCAATCGAGCCGCCGCGGTACCGCCGGCCGCGCGAGCACGATAACCCCCGTCAGGCGGTCGAAATGCAGCAGCGGGACGAGTGCCCACGCCTGCTCTTCGGCGACCAGCCAGTCGGGCACGAGCGACAGTTCGCCATGGTGGTCGGTTCCGGCACGGATTTCGTCGAGATCGAGGATGAAGTGTCCGCGCCCGAGCAGCATTGCGAGGTCGGGTGAGATCGCCTGCGCCGGGACATGCAGCGTGCGCCATTGCCAGCGCGAAGCGAGTGTCAGCCCGCCTTCCTCCGCCGGCAGCAGCAGCAGCCCGGACGGGCTGTCGGTAATGTCCGCCATCGCCTGGACCACGCGCTCTGTCAGCGAACCGCCGCTGCCGCGTCCGATCGTGCGGGTGAAGCGCAGCCATTCGGCGCGGTAGTCGTAGCGGTGCTGGAACAGGTGCTTGACCACCGTCACCCGCATCCATGCGCGCAGCCGCTTCGACGGCAGGCAGAACATCGCAACGGCTACCGCGGCGAACAGGAAGCCGACCTGCGTCAACCGGCCGTAGCCTCCGCCGAGCAGGTCCAGCCAGCCCGCGATGGCAAGCATGATGAGCAGGTACCCGCCGATCACCAGCAGCGAGAGGCTCTGGAACGCCATTGCGCGCGAGGGCCGCAGATTCAGCCCCTTGGAATTCGCGGAAATGCCAGCTGCAAGCCCTGCAGCAACGAATGCGAGCGCCAGTCCGCGCACGGCCAGCAGCTCGGACGGGAAGGTGCCGCCGAGATAGGCAACGGTATGCAGGTTGAGTTCGTAGGCCCACAGCACGGCAAGCGAAGTGGCGGTCCAGCGCAACACCTGCCGCGTGGCGGTGGATGCACCGACATAGAGGTTGTGAAGCAGGACGAGAGCACCGATCGCGACGAGCACCCGAAACATCGCCTGCACCTCGAAGGTCAGCTCGCTCAGCGCGGGCGTGATCGCCAGCCGATACTGGAACACCAGCAGCACCGGCTGCAGCCCTTCGACGAAGGCCAGCGCGCCGATCACGGGCCGGATCGGCTTGAGGCTCTCGTGGCGTCCGTCGGCCGCGAACAGCCGGTAGAGCACGTTGATCCAGGCGAGGTTGCGTGCGGTCTCGGCCATCGCCGCAAGCACGCTGCGCTCGCCATAGGCGGCGAAAACCACGCACCACAGAGCGGTCAGCAGCAGCGCCGCCATGGTCGGTTTGCGATCGGGCCTTGCGGCGTCACCCTTGCGCAGGATCCAGGCCGCCGCGCCGACGCATACCAGCGCGCCCGCCAGATGCAGGAAGAAGCTCGCGAGGAGCCAGCCGGTCGCCACGTCGGGCATCAGCGCGCTCCCTCGGGCCACAGCACCACGCGCAGCGTCTGCAGCAGGATCAGCAGGTCGAGGAAAGGCGTGTAGTTCTTGGCGTAATAGAGATCGTATTCGAGCTTGTGCCGCGCATCCTCGATGCTCGCGCCGTAGGGATAGTTGATCTGCGCCCAGCCGGTGATGCCCGGCTTCACCATGTGACGCTCGGCGTAATAGGGCAGCTTGTCCTCGAGATCGGCAACGAATTGCGGCACTTCGGGGCGCGGGCCGACGAAGCTCATCTCGCCCTTGAGCACCGACCACGCCTGCGGCAATTCGTCGATTCGCACCTTGCGGATGAACTTGCCGAGCCTGGTGATGCGCGGATCGTCCTTCTCCGCCCACTTCGCACCGTCCTTCTCGGCATCGGTGCGCATCGAGCGCAGCTTGATGAGATCGAAGCTCTGGCCGTAGAGGCCGACACGGCGCTGGCGGAAGAATGCCGGCCCCTTGCTGTCGAGCTTCACCAACAGCGCGAACAGCGCGATCACCGGCAGCGTCAGCACCAGAAGCAGGCTGCTCGCGAGCACGTCGAACGCACGCTTTGCGGCACTCGAGAAGGCACGGCCCGAGGAAAAGCCGTCGGAGAAGATCAGCCAACTCGGATTGACCGAATCGAGATCGACGCGACCCGTTTCGCGCTCTACGAAACTGCTGAATTCGTTGACGTGGACGCCCATCGTCTTGACCCGCAGCAGGTCCTTGAGCGGCAGCGCGTTGCGGCGCTCCTCGAGCGCGAGAACGACTTCGCTGACGCCGAGATGATCTACGAAACGCCCCAGATCGTCGATCGCCGAGCGCGGCATGGCTTCGGCGACCACCCGTTCGGGATCGTTCATGCCGAGAAAGGCGACGATGGTGAACCCGGCCTCGGGCCGTTCACCAAGGTCGTGCAAACGCTGCGCCCGGCGGCCCGCGCCCAACACCATCACCCGGCGGCGAAACGGAGTGGTGCCGATCACTGCTCCGATCAGCACCCGCCCGACCATCAGCACCAGCACCGCGAGGACCATCGCGTAGAGCAGCGTCGAACGCCAGAAAGTCGCGCCGGGCACGAGAAAGTCGAGCACCGAGAGCGCGATGATGCCGAGGCTCACCGCGACCAGCAGTCGCGCGCCGGCATAGCGCATCGAGCGCAGCGCCTCGCTGCGATAGACCCCGACCGCGATCATCGCGGTCCATACGATCAGTGCGAAACCGCCGAGCGGCACCAGCCTTCCGACCAGCGGCCCGACCGACATACCGGTTTGCGTAGCCCGCAACTGCCACGCCGCTTCTCCCACCAGCAGCAGCAGCGCGAGATCGCACAGGCTCAGCAGCAGGACCGCGTGCGGTATGTAGTGCTTGAAAAGACGTATCATCTATCCCGGCCCGGTGCTCCCGTTCAGGGCACCGGACTAGGACGGATAAATGAAATGTCGGTAAATTTTACAGTAAGTGCGAAAGTGCCGGAATTCGGCGCTTGCGAAGGTTAAGAGCCGGTTATTCGCCGTCGGTGACTTCGTCGGCCACGTCCTGCACCGCATCGCCGGCCTGCTGCGCGGCATCGCCGACCTCGTTGGCGGCATCGGCGATGGCGGTATCCTTGGCCACTTCCGCCCCGCTCATCTGCGTGAAGACGATGACGCCGATCACCACCGCGGCAAGGATCAGCAGCAGGACCACCCAGGTTCCGCCGCCGCCGCGGCGCGGTTCGTCGGTGATCACGGTCGTGCGGGTATGCGTGTTGCCTTCGGCATCGGTCGTTTCGGTTACACGTTCTTCGGTCATGGAGAATCTCCCTGCAATGCGTCTGCAAACGCCGGAATTGTGGCGCGGTTCCGGCTCGCTTACTCCCTCCCGAATTCGAACGGGGTCATCCCGCGCGCCGTGCGGTCGAAATGCAGCGCCGCGCCGGCGGGGGGCAGCGAACGCTGGCGGCAGTTACGGCGATGGCAGCGGGCACAGCCGAGACCGATCGGTTGCGCATCCTCACGCCGCAGCGACATGCCGCGTGCCTGCGCCAGTTGTTCGGCCATCTGCGCCTCGATCCCCAGAACGACGCAGAAGCGCGCCTCGCCGGTCGCGCCGGTGCCCTCGACCGTGCGGGCCAGCGTCAGCCAGTGATCGCGCCCGCTGTCGAGGCCGTCGACCGCTACCGGCTGGACCTGAATTGCGCCCGGGAGTTCGAAAGCGCGGTGCGCTGCCCACAGCGGGCAACTCGCCTCGCTTTCGAGCAGCGTCGTGCCGCTGGCCCCCGCGAAACGCTTGGAGAACTGCCCCGCACGGTCGATCCGCGCCATGAAGAACGGCAGGCCGCGCTGCCCGACCCGCTGCAGAGTGGTAAGCCGGTGGCCAAGCTGTTCGAAGCTCGCGCCGAAACGGCGCATCAGCACCGGCAGGTCGTAGCCCGTTGCCTCGCATGCCCGCAGAAAGCGTCCATAGGGCATGATCAGCGCCGCAGCGCAATAGGCCGTCAGGTGACGTTCGAACAGCTTGCGCGCCGCCTCGTCGGCGAATTGCCCGCCCGCCGCCGTGTTGGCGATCGCTTCGCCCTGTTCGAGCTGCGCGAGCTGGATCGCGACGTTGAACGTACGCGAGGCCGGATCGAGCATTTCGGACAATTGCAGCTGGCGCGCGTGCAGGTCGAGACGTCGGACCGCTTCGCCCATGACCTCGCGCGGAAGAATGCGGATCGCCAGCTGGTGGCGCTCGCGCAGCCGCTCGGCCATCGCCTGCCCGGCATCGGCGCGCGAGAGCCGCATTTCGTCGGCCAGTTCCTCCGCCGCGGTGTCGAGATCGGCGAAATGGTTGCGCCAGCGCTCGATCTCGCGGCGCGAGGCCTTGAGCGGATCGTCGGCAGCGCCGCGCACCTCGCCGGCATTGTCGAACAGTCGTGCAAAGGCGGCCGCAGCATTGGGCGCCGCGGCGAGGAATTCTGCCGCTTCCTCCCTGCCGATGCCAAGTTCGGCGAAGCGTTCGTCGGCCAGCCGGCGGGCAAGGCCGTCGACCCCGCCGATCGCCTCGTCCTCGCGCAGCGAGCGCGGATCGAAGTCGAATTGCTCGACCACCTGCACGATCACACGCGCCGTCAGCGGACGCCGGTTGCGCTCGATCAGGTTGAGATAGCTCGGCGAAATATCGAGCCGTCCGGCCATCGCGGCCTGGGTCAGGCCTTCCCGTTTGCGGAGTCGCCGCAAGGCCGGACCGGCAAAGAGAGCGCCTTCGGACATTTCCTGTAAATATCTTTACATTCTTACAAACGCAAGTGCGATAATCTGCTCTCCAAGACAAGAAAGTTTGTAACTTTTTCTGTCGTTCCGAGTCCCCGCGCGGCAAATACTGCCGAGACAGAGCCATCGCTCCGCAGGAGATTCGTACAGTGACCTACCAAGCCGAGATCAACGACTTCCGCCAGACCATCGCCGCGCAGGGCGCGCCGTGGGATGCGATCGACGCCGAAAGCGCCGCGCGGATGCGGATCCAGAACCGCTTCCCGACCGGACTCGACATCGCACGGCATACGGCGAAGATCATGCGCGACGACATGGCTGCCTACGACGCCGATCCCGCCGCCTACACCCAGTCGCTCGGCTGCTGGCACGGCTTCATCGCGCAGCAGAAGATGATTTCGATCAAGAAGCATTTCGGTAGCACCAAGCGGCGCTACCTCTACCTGTCGGGCTGGATGGTCGCCGCGCTGCGGAGCGAATTCGGCCCCCTCCCCGACCAGTCGATGCACGAGAAGACCTCCGTGCCGGCATTGATCGGCGAGCTCTACACCTTCCTCAAGCAGGCCGATGCGCGCGAACTGGGCGGGATGTTCCGCGAACTCGACTCCGCACGCGAAGCCGGCGACGAAGTCGAAGCACAGCGCATCCAGCATGCGATCGACCATCACGAAACACATGTCGTGCCGATCATCGCCGATATCGACGCCGGGTTCGGCAATGCCGAGGCGACCTACCTTCTGGCGAAGAAGATGATCGAAGCGGGCGCCTGCGCGCTGCAGATCGAAAACCAGGTCTCGGACGAGAAGCAATGCGGCCACCAGGACGGCAAGGTCACCGTGCCGCACGAGGACTTTCTCCAGAAGATCCGCGCGATCCGCTACGCCTTCCTCGAGCTCGGGGTCGAGGACGGAATCATCGTCGCGCGCACCGACAGCCTCGGCGCAGGCCTTACCAAGCAGATCGCCTTCAGCAAGGAGCCGGGCGATCTCGGGGACCAGTACAACGCCTTCCTCGACTGCGAGGAAGTGGATCCTGCGGCTGTCGGCAATGGAGAGGTGCTGATCAGCCGCGAGGGCAGGCTGCTGCGACCCCGGCGCCTGCCCTCGAACCTCTACCAGTTCCGGCCCGGCACAGGCGAGGATCGCTGCGTGCTCGACTGCATCACCGCGCTCCAGAACGGTGCCGACCTGCTGTGGATCGAAACCGAGAAGCCGCATGTCGAGCAGATCGCCGGCATGGTCGACCGGGTGCGCGAGGTCGTGCCCGATGCGAAGCTGGTCTACAACAACTCGCCCAGCTTCAACTGGACGCTCAACTTCCGCCAGCAAGTGTTTGACGCATGGGAAGAAGAAGGGCGCGACCTGTCGGCGTACGACCGTGCACAGCTGATGAGCGCCGAGTACGACGACAGCGACCTCGCCGCCGAGGCCGATGAGAAGATCCGCACCTTCCAGGCCGATGCGGCCAAGCGCGCGGGCATCTTCCACCACCTGATCACGCTGCCGACCTACCACACCGCGGCGCTCAGCACCGACAACCTCGCCAAGCGCTATTTCGGCGAGGAAGGGATGCTCGGCTACGTCCGCAACGTCCAGCGCGAGGAAATCCGCCAGGGCATCGCCTGCGTCAAGCACCAGAACATGGCCGGCTCCGACATCGGCGACGACCACAAGGATGCCTTTGCCGGCGAAGCCGCTCTCAAGGCGGGCGGCAAGGACAATACCATGAATCAGTTCGAGGCTGCCTGAACGGCAGCCATTGGAAACCAGTTCGAAGCCGCGTAACGGAGAGCACCGATGACCACCGAAACCAAGGAACCCGGCCGCGCCCGCGCGCTGTTCTCGACCGCCGATTTCAAGCTGCTGCGCCGCGCGCTCGAAAGCCATGCCAAGGCGACCGAAGACCGCGAGGAGCTGGCGAAGATCAATGCGCTGCACCACCGGCTGGGCACCTACGTGCCCAGCGGCGACTAGCAACCACATTCTCCTGGGGAGGAGAGACGGCCGCCGGAGCGATCCTCCGGCGGCCGTCAACCCATTGCTAACCATGCCGCCGCGCGCTCGGTTAACCATTGCGAGCTAGGGCTGGCGCGCAATGGTACGCAAGGCATCCAGGCAGGCGGTAACCGCCCAGATGTACAGACATTTCGCGGTGGTCACGCTGCTGATCACCGGGGCGGCCGCGTTCATGGCCGACGACAAGGCCGCGGCGGAGCTGGAATCGGCCGTCCGTGAGGAGCCGCGCGGCGCTGATGCCCGGGCCTATGGCGAGGCCACGCTCGTGCGGCGCAGCGGCGAGAACCAGCCCACTCCTGCCGCCAAGGGCTGGGGCCCGGACAATTACGAACTGGGCATGGACGGTGTCGGCGGAACCGCAGTCGGCTCCTACGTCCCCGAGGAAATGCGGATGGCGGCGCCTTCGGACGAGATTCTCGCCCGGCTCGGCCTGACCGCGGAAGAATTCGCGCGCCTGTCGCCCGAGGACCAGCGGCGATTGCTGCGGCAGGCCGCGGGCGGTACCGGCGGCGTATCGGCAGCCCAGCGGCGCGCCCAGATCAACCGCGCGACCGAGGCCTCGCGCGCCCGCTCGGGCAGCGAGGATATCTGCGCCGACTGCTAGACTTTGTTTCAGCAAAGTTGAACCGGGTGGGGGAGCGGGCCGGTGCCGCGTCAGCGAAGCTGAAAACGACTCTAGCCCCCGCCTGCCGGCATCAGGTCGAGCGTGGTGCTCGCCAGCGCCTCGGCCGCGGTCTCGATCACCTTCTCGGCATCGGGCGCCCAGAACGGGCTGTGCAGCGAAGGCAGTTCGGCTTCGCCGCGCTGGGCCGCATCGAACTGGTCCTGCGGCACGCCGCCGACCCAGAAGATCAGCGATTTCGCATCGTCGGGCCGCGCGCGCAGGAACTGGCCGAAATCCTCCCCGCCCATTACCGATGGAACCTGCATCACCCGGTCCTCGCCGAAGCGGGTGCGGTAGCCGGCCATCACCTGCTCGGTGAAATCGGGCGAGTTGAAGGTCGACGGCGTGTAGGGTTCGGCCACAGTCACCGTCGGCAGCTTGTCGTCGGGCATGCCCGCCGCGATCGCCTCGCCGCGCGCGATCCGCGCGATCCCGTCGAGCAGCAGCTTGCGCGAGGCGTCGCTGTAGGAGCGCACGGTCAGCTGCAGCTTGGCCTCGTTCGAGATGATGTTGTGCTTGGCTCCGGCGTGGAAGCTGCCGACCGTGATCACCGCCGGATCGAGCGGGCTGCTTTCGCGGCTGACCAGCGTCTGCAGCTTCATCACGATCGCGCTGGCGAGCACGATCGGATCCTTGGTCGTGTGCGGATACGCGCCGTGGCCGCCGATGCCCGGCACGGTGATGTCGACGCTGTCGACATTGGCCAGCGCGTAGCCGGGCGTGTAGCCGATCATCCCGGCCGGAAACTGCGCCGCGTCGTGGAAGGCGAGCACGTAGTCGGGCTCGGGAAAGCGGGTGTAGAGCCCGTCCTCGAGCATCGCCAGCGCGCCCTCGCCCAGCTCCTCGGCGGGCTGGCCGATCATCACCAGCGTGCCCGACCACCGGTCCTTGCGCTCGGCGAGCAATTGCGCCGCGCCGATCCAGGCGGTCATGTGCGTGTCGTGGCCGCAGGCGTGCATGACGCCGGTGGTGACCCCGCTCGCCGGGGTTGCGACCTCCTTCGAGGCGAACGGCAGCCCGGTGTCCTCGACCACCGGAAGACCGTCCATATCTGCGCGCAGCATGACGGTCGGCCCCTCGCCGTTCTGCATCACCGCGACCACGCCGGTCCGTCCCACACCCTCGGTCACTTCGAAGCCGAGCGCGCGCATCCGCGTGGCCAGCTTCTTCGCGGTCTCGACTTCCTCGAAGCTCAGTTCGGGATGCGCGTGCAGGTCGCGATAGAGCTCCATCAGCCCGGGCATGTCGGCCATCAGATCGTCGCGCAATTCGTCGGCGCGCACCGATGTAGCCGCGCAGGCTATCGCTATGGCGACACTTGCTCCTAACACTCGACGCATGTGCTGCAATCCGTTTTTCATCGCTTTTTCAAACCTTTGACTTCAGAGCTTGTGACCATCCGCACTTTCGCGGTCAACACCGGCCGGGTGTCTCGATGCCGCACCCGCCCCACACTCCGGGACTCGCGCCGACCGGAACCAAGGCTAGCCTTTTCCACCCTCTGTAGGAAAGCCCCCATCACAGCCCGTAGGTCATCACCAGCAGCACCGACAGGCTCGTTACCATGATCAGCACCAGCGGCACCCCGGTACGGACGTAGTCCTTGAAGGCGTATTGGCCCTCGGCCATGATCAGCATGTTGGTCTGATAGGCGATCGGCGTGGCGTAGCACAGGTTGCAGCCAAACAGCACCGCGAGGATCAGCGGCTCGGGCGGCAGGCCGAGCTTGGACGCGATGGCGAAGGCGATCGGCGTTCCGACCGTGGCCGCGGTCGCGTTCGAAGCGAAATTGGTCAGCACAGTCACGAACAGCATGATTGCCGCCAACACCCCGGCGGGGGGCAGCACCGAGAGCAGGTTCGACAGCACGATGCCGAGCCATTCGGCCGCGCCGCTATCGTCGATGATGCGCCCGATGGCGATGCTCGCCGCGACCAGCACGATGACCTGCGCCGACAGCGCCCGCCCGACCCGGTCGAACTTCACGCAGCCGGTCACGAACATCAGTATCGCTCCGGCCAGCGCAGAAATGGCGATCGGGAACAGTCCGATCGCCGCGGTGGCGACCGCCCCGCCCATGATCGCCGCGGCGAGCACGGCCTTGGAGCGGCGCGGCAGCTCGCGCATGCCCTCGAGCGTCAGGAGGCTGTCGGCGCGGGCGAATTTCGCTAGGTCGCCGGGCAGGCCCATCACCAGCAGCACGTCGCCTTCGGAAATGCGCAGGTCGCCGCCCGCGCTGTACTGGTCCTTGGCCCCGACCAGGCGTTCGGGCCGGTGGATGCCGAGCACCGCAACGCCGTAGAGATCGGCGATGCCCGAGGTCGGCAGCGTGCGGTTGATGAGCCGCGAATCCGCCGTCACGGTCATCTCGACCACCGCGATATCCTCGCCCTGCTCGTCCGACTTGCGGCGGATGCGGTCGAGTACCCACACCGGTGCGACTTCGCCCTTGAGCGTGCGCAAGGCGTCTTCGAGCGCCTCGTGCGTGCCCGAAACGTTGAGGCGCTGCTGCGGCTGGAGCGGCCCCTGCGGCGTATCGTGGAATTCGAAATCGGCCGGCAGCCGCGGGATCACCGTCGCGATCTCCTCTCCCATCAGCATGCTGTCCTGCCCCACGCGCAGGCGGGTGTGGAAGCGGCGCCGCACGGCGGTGTCCTCGACCCGATGATCGCGCAGCATGCGCGGCATCACCAGCCACAGATAGGGAAGCGCGATCAGCGAGGCTATCAGCACGATCGGGGTGAAATCGAACACGCCCATGCGCTCCATGCCGAGATCGACCGCGATCGACACGACCAGGATGTTGGTCGAAGTGCCGATCGTGGTCGCCATGCCGCCGAGCAGCGAGGCGGCGTTCAATGGGATCAGCGTGCGCGAAGCGGACATCGCCCCGCGCGCTGCCAGCGCGACGAAGATCGGCATCAGCAACACGAGCACCGGCGTGTTGTTGACTCCCATCGACAGCACGAAGGCGATCACCAGCGAGACCAGCAGGCCGAGCTGCAGGTTGAACTTGAACAATTGCTCGAGCAGTCGCGCGGCGGGTTCGAGCGCGCCGGTCACCACCAGCCCGCGCCCGAGGATCATCAGCGCGCAGATGGTGATCAGCGCGTAATGGCCGAAGCCGGAGAAGGCGAGCGCCAGCCCGTCGGTGGGTGCAGTGCCCGGCAGCGGGAAAAAATACAGCCCGACCGCGATCACCGCGATCGTCAGCAGCGATATGATCTCGACCGACATCCGCCCGCGCGCGAATGCGACGAACATCGCCACGGTGACGAGCATCGCGGCAAGCGCATGGAAGGATGGCAGCGCGATCATCGCAGACCCGCGCAAATCCCAAACCGGGCGGCGAAATACAAGCCTTTTCGTCCGTCGGGCGGTCTCAGCCGGCCGGGTCCTGGCGCGGGACGAGCAGCAGCGAAACGGCCAGCAGGGCGGTGGCGAGCGTCCCGCTCGCGCCGGCATACCATGTCCAGTCCATGCCCACCGCCATCGCCAGGCAGTTCAGCGCCGCGGTGGCCAGGCCTGCCAGCACGGTGAGCCCGCCCAGCCCCTTCGCTGCCGCGCCGGAACGCGCGACCACCGCCATGCCGACCAGGATCGCAGCCAGGCCGAGCAGCGCCTTGCCGTGGAAATAGAGGAAGAACGCACCCGCCAGGATCGAGCCGAACAGTTGCGGAGTCTGCTCGGCGATCTCGCGCGCCGGCGGGAACATCGCCAGCCCCATGCCGACCTGGGCGATATTCATGATCCCTGCGATGGCGATCATGCCCCACACCAGCGGCATCGCCCGGTCGCGCGCCAGCAGCGCGAGCGAGACGACCGCGACGAGCGTGTAGTCCGCCATTTCGAGCGTCCAGACGATGCGCCGCAACCCGTCGCCGCCATCGGCCGCCTGCGAAACCACGAACACGTAGAACAACTGGCTGATCACGGTCAGTCCCAGCGCGAGCGAAACGGCGATCCTGCCGCCGCGAACGGTGAATGTCATCGGTCGGTCCCCCCTCTGCGCCTACCTGTTATCCGCAGTGCGCGGGGAATGGTTACACGATGCTGCGCCAAGCGCTCAAGTAGCGAAGCGATAGCGCGGAGGGGCACATGCTCAAGTAGCGAAGCGATAGCGCGGAGGGGCACATGCTCAAGTAGCGCGGTAGCGCAGTAGCGCAGTAGCGCAAACAACGACTCCATTTTCGCCTGTGGCGAAACTGGTGCCCCTGGCCGGACTCGAACCGGCACTTCCGTAGAAATTCGATTTTGAGTCGAACGCGTCTACCAATTCCGCCACAGGGGCACTGCTGCGGGAGCGGGGCTGTTAGCGGTGCCGTGCAGCGGCATCAAGCCGGATCGCCTATTTAGCATTTCCGCTTCCGAAAGTTGACCATCTGGGCGTAAGCGGCCGAACATCTTCACCGGGCTTGATCCCATACTTGGTAAGCAAATCTTCCGCATCGCTCGCTTCGAAGGTCCGGCGGTCGCTTTCTTGCGGCCCGGCGGGCTGCAACTGGCCAAGGTAGGCTCCCTCGCCAGGTTCGCGTTTGCGCAAATATTCGACCAACCCTTGCGCTGTCGCGCGATCGGTTACGAGGCCGGCCCTCAGCAAAAACTCGAGGTTCTCGGCGGCTACATCGGGATTGCCGGATCGGATCGCCTCCAAGATCCGGTCCGCTTCAGCTTCCTTGAGTTGAATGATCTGAGAATTGTTGGCTTCGACAATGGCGACGAAAGCATCGGCCACGAGTGCCATCACCGCCACCCATATCGCGGAAGTCAAACCCCATACTCTTGCCGGCTTATCCATCGATACCTCCCTTCGTTCGAAAAGTGATACCCGTACAGATCCAGCTACTTCAATGCACCCGCGAGCAGCTTGTGCAGCTTCGAATGCAGCGCGTCGTTCGCGGCCAGCACCTGCGCCGAGTGGATCGGCTGCGAGCGACCGCGATAGTCGCTGACGAAGCCGCCCGCTTCGCGCACTATCAGGCAGCCTGCCGCGGTGTCCCAGTCGCTGAGCCCACTCTCCCAGAACCCGTCATACCGCCCCGCCGCGAGCCAGGCGAGGTCGAGCGAGGCGGCGCCGAAACGGCGGATGCCTGCGACTTCGGGTCCGAACGCGTGGTAGATCGCGCTCCATTCCGCCGGATCGCCCGCGCCGCGAAACGGAATGCCGGTGGCGATCAGCGCGTCCGACAGGCGCGAGCGCGAGGAGACGCGCAGCCGTCCGTCATGCAGCCAGGCGCCGCGGGTCTTTTCGGCCCAGAAGGTCTCGTCGGTGATCGGCTGGTAGATCACTCCGGCGATCACATCGCCCCAGCCCGAGCCGTCGAGCTTCGGCTCCTGCGCCGCGATGCTGATCGTGAAATGCGGGATGCCGTGGAGGAAGTTGCTGGTCCCGTCGAGCGGGTCGACGATCCAGCGCGGCTTGTCCGGATCGCCCTCGATCGTGCCCGCTTCCTCCATCACGAAACCCCAGTCGGGCCGCGCGGCGAGCAGTTCGTCATAGAGCGTACGCTCGGCGCGCATGTCCGCCTTGGAGACGAAATCGGCCGGACCCTTGCGGCTGACCTGCAAGTGCTCGACCTCGCCGAAATCGCGTCGCAGGCGGCCGCCCGCCTTGCGCGCGGCGCGTTCCATCACGCGGATCAGGCCGGAATACATGGACATTGTTGGGTCTTTCTGGTCAGTCGAGCGCGATCTGGATCGATTGCGCGGTCAGTTCGATTTCGCCCCAGCCGCTCGAGATATTGGCGTAGTCGCCCTCGATCGTGGCCGAATAGATGTCGCTGTAGTCGACCTCCTCGCCCTCGGGCGTCTCGGCCTTGCGCAGGCGGAGATCGTCGAATTCGGCGAAGCGGATGAAGCCCTTGGCGTAGCAGCCGTCCTCGTCGCCGTCGGAGACTTCATAGCGCGGATGGTCTTCGGTCAGGCGGAAATCCATTTCCAGCGTCAGCGATTCGTCGTCGTAGATGACGCCGAGGATATAGCTGTTCGCGAGATCGATGTCCGCCAGTTCCGGATGCGCACCATCCGCCATCGTGTTTCTCCGTTAGCTGGCCTCAGCCAGCGGGCCTCCGTCAGCCTGCCTTCCCGACATAGGCCTGTTCGTAGACGTCGACAATTATCCGGGTGCCGCTCTCGATATGCGGCGGGACCATGATGCGCACGCCGTTGTCGAGCACCGCAGGCTTGTAGCTGGAGGAGGCGGTCTGCCCCTTCACCACCGCATCGGCCTCGACGATGTCGGCCTCGACCTGCTGCGGCAGCTCGACCGAAATCGGCTTCTCTTCCCACAATTCGAGCTGCACCTGCATCCCGTCCTGCAGGAACGGGCGCGCATCGCCGAGCAGGTCGCTGGGCAGCATGATCTGTTCGAAGCTTTCCTGGTCCATGAACACCAGCATATCGCCGTCCTCGTAGAGGAACTGGTACTCGCGCGTGTCGAGCCGGACCTTCTCGACCGTGTCGGCGCTGCGGAAGCGGACATTGGTCTTGCGACCGTCCTGCAGGTTCTTCATCTCGACCTGCATATAGGCCCCGCCCTTGCCCGGCTGGGTGTGCTGGATCTTGGCGACTTTCCAGATGCCGCCTTCGTATTCGAGGATATTGCCGGGACGGATGTCCACGCCGCTGATTTTCATGGAAACGAACCTTCGGTTTCTTCGCGCGGACCCGCCGGTCCGCCTGCGTGGCGCGCCCTTAGCCGAGCGGTCAGCGTGGAGCAAGGTCGGTGGCGCTATCGGCGCGGCAAGGCTAAGGAGTTCGCGATGAAGGCATCCGCCATCCTCCTTGTTCTGCTCCTCGCCGCGGCGGAGGCGTCCGCGGCGCCCGGTGGCAAGCTGCAGACGCTGCCGCAGGGACGCTATGTCTGTGCGTTGCCCGGCGATGCCGCCGGCCCCGCTACGCGCGTGATCGACGGCCGGGATTTCGTGATCGACAACGCCTCGACCTATCGCACCGACGAAGGATCGGGCACCTACCTGCTGACCGGCAAGACCGTCCAGTTCACTCGCGGCCCGATGAAGGGCATGATGTTCCTGCGCGCCGGCCGGGCGACGCTGCGCTGGCTCGACGAAGAGGGCAACCCCGGCCGGGTCCGCTGCGTCCGGCGGACGCGCTAGGCTCAATTTCGATCAGGTCTGCCAAATTCGTCATGCTGAACTTGTTTCAGCATCCATCTCTCCGCCCGCACCGTCCTCGGCCGAGGCGAAATGGATCCTGGAAGCGAAGCTGGCCGAAGGTCAAACAAGTTCAGGATGACGATTCAAACGGCGCGGGGCCGATTCAGCGAAACTGCAAACGCTCTACCGCCCCTGCCCCGCCAGCAGCGGGTAGGGGTTGAGCGCATTGGCCGGCTCCCACCATTCGGCATCGTCGGTGGTCCGCATGATCGCGAAATGGAGGTGTGGCGCCTCGGGCGAGGCATTGCCGGTGCTGCCGACCGTGCCGAGCCGCTGCCCGCGCCGCACGCGCTGGCCTTCCTTCAGGCCCTTCGCATATTCGTCGAGATGGGCGTAATAGTGGATCGTCTGCCGGTCCTTCGAGCGGACATAGATCGTGTTGCCTCCGGCATCGGAGACGAACAGCTTCTCGATCCTGCCGGGCGCCGCCGCGACCACCGAAGTACCGGCGGGCGCCATGATGTCGATCGCCTCGTGCAGCCGCGTCCCGCCCCCGCGCGAATCGGTGAAAGTGTCGGTGAGCTCGGACGGACGGACGTTGAGCACCGGGATCAGCAGGTTCTGCGTCTCGCCCGAGCTGGGAACCGATGCCGTCTCGGTCTGAAGCGAAGGCGCTTCGGCGCCGGTTTCGCCGTCCTCGCTTTCGACCATGGTCGGATCCGGGCTCGGCGCCGCCTCGGCCGGACGCGTGCTTTCGCGCTGGCTGTCGCCCGAAGCATTCTCGATCACGCTCCCGCCGACGATGATCCACGCCGCCGAGGTCAGCGCGGCGGTGATGACGATGGTCAGCAGGCGGTCGACGATATTCATGTTTCTTCCCTAGCCGATCAGGCCTCGAAAATCACCTTGGTCGATTGCGATACCATCCCGGCCAGCCGCGCCGCGTCCCAATTGGTCAATCGCACGCAACCGCTGCTTTGCGCGCGACCGATGGTTCCCGGATCGGGCGTGCCGTGGATGCCGTAATGCTCCTTGGACAGGTCGATCCACACGACGCCGACGGGGCTGTTGGGCCCGGCGGGCAGTTCGTAGACCTCGGTTTCGCCGTCATCCTGGCCGAGCACCTCCGGGTCGTAGCGGTAGGGAGGATTGTAGGCCTCGCCCACGATCTTCCATTCGCCGAGCGGTAGCGGGAACCGGCTCGAACCCGAGCTTACCGTGAACAGCGCGACCAGCCTGTCGTCGCGATAGGCCTTGAGCGTCTTGCCTGCCTTGCTCACCACGATCCGGTCGACCTCGGGCTGCTGGGTGCCTACGCCGAGCGCCTGCAGGGTCTGCTGCCAACCCTTGTCCGACACCCCGTCGGGATCGATCCGGTCGGCCCCGATATTCGGCACCCGAATCTGTTGGCCGGCGGCAAAGAGCGATTGCATCTCGGTTTCACCTTCCGGCGCCGGGTTCCCGGTCGCCGCGCTCGCCGTGGGAGTCGGCGTCGCAGGGGCAACGGTGGCCGAGGCGGTCGACTGCCCGGCCGGAGTTTCGCTACCCGCCTGCTCCATTCCCGCCGGCTTGCCTCCCGGATTGAGCATCCGGAGCGTTTCGATAGTGGTATGAAAACGCTCGGCCAGCTTCTCGTCGAGCGATGTGTATCCGAGCTTGTCCATGTCCGCCTTTTCGGCGGTGTCTTCGGGTATCTCGACGAATGTCAGTTCGGCCCACTGCTCCGGAATGGTCACGACGCGCGTCGCTGGAATATTGTCCCATTGCGACAACGCCTGCTTGGTCGCCCGGTCGTGCCGGCCGGTTACTGTAAGGTCGTTCGCTTCCTGGAAGCCGCGCAGCGCGTTCTCGGTGCTCATGCCCATCTTGCCGTCGATCACCCCCGGCCCGAAGCCCTGCCGGTCGAGCACGACCTGCAACTGCATGATCGGCCGGTCCTCGGGATCGGGGATGTCCTGGGTCATCGTTTCGCCCGGGGCGGGATCGGACGAGGCCATGGTGTCGGCGAGATTGTCGTGACTTGCCGTCGCCCTGTCGGCCGCCGTGTTTTCCTCTTCGTAGCGATCGGTGCCGTTGAACCCGCACGCAGCGAGCAGGGCGAATGAAAAGGCGGCAAGAAAACGGCGCATTGGCGATACCTCCGGCAACGGGCTCTTCGACTGCCCTTTGGGCGGCCCTTTGCCCATCCAACTCACGCCGCGGCGATTTTATCCGCGAAATCCTTGATTATCAGCACTTCGTCGTCGCTCCACACCGCCCCCGACACGGCGAGGAAATCGGCACCCGCTGCAATCAGCGGGGAGCAATTGTGCGGCGCGATCCCGCCGATCGCGACGCAGGGCAGTTCGAACAGCGCGCTCCACCATTCGAGGATATCCGGATCGGGGCGGTGCTCGCTCGGCTTGGTCGCGCTGGGGAAGAACGAGCCGAACGCGACATAGTCCGCCCCTGCCTCGCCGGCTTCCATCGCGAGATGTTTCGACGCGTGACAGGTGACGCCGATCTGTGCCTCCCGGCCGAGCGCTTCGCGCGCCTCCTTCGGCGTGCCGTCGGACTGGCCCAGATGCACGCCGTCGGCCTGCAACCGCCTGGCGAGCGCGATATCGTCGTTGACGATGAAGGCGACGTCGCGCGCGGCGCAGATCTCCTGCAGCGGCCCGGCCAGCCGCGCGGCCTCGTGCTGGTCGACATCCTTGACCCGGAACTGGAACGCGGTGGCGATGCCAGCCCCGGCATCGAGCGCACGATCGAGCCGGTGCGCGAAGTCGCCGCCGACGTCGAGCGGGGAGATCAGGTAGAGCTGGCAGGCGGGATCGGACATGCACGGCGCTTAGCGGCACGAGTTGCGCTCGCCAAGCTGTCCGATGCCGGGACAGCGGTGCCATCGCTGCGTGCGCACGCTTTCCGGCGAGCCATCTCGTGCGTAGGCTCGCCACCATTCCCACAGGAGTGCGCCATGATACGCAAGACCCTGCCCGTCCTGCTGCTCGCTTCGGCCACCGCCTCGGCCGCCGAAGCCCCGGAACAGCGCGTCGTTCGCGATGTCCGCATGTTCGAACGGGTCGACCTTGGCGATGGTATTTCGGTTGTCGCCTTCGGGGTAATGGAGGATTCGCGCTGCACACCGCGAAACCTGTGCCTGCGCGACGATCGACTGGTGATCGATACCGTTCTGACCTGGCGCGACGGAGAGCGCGAAGCACCGTTCGCTGTCGGAACGCGCTACCCGGTGCCGGGTGGATCGGTCGTCTTCGCCGGCACGACCACGCCGCCCAGCGATACCGGGGCGATCCGGCTCAAGGAGTATCGGCTCGATTTCGTCTTCGTCCCGGAGCGCTGACGCCGGACCCGTTCAGCATCGCGCAAGCGGCAGCTGCGTCTAGCCGCGGCCATGACCCGCCATCTCGCATTCGCAGCCTTCGTTTCGATGTCCCTATCCGCTTGCGCAGTCATCCCGGACGCGCCGAACGTGGAAGGCACACCTTTCGCGGAAGGCACGCCCGTCCGCCTCGGTCAGCCGGTCCGTGTCGGCGAGGTGGTGGTAACGCCGAAGGCGGTGGTCGAGGACAGCCGCTGCCCGGTCGACACGCAATGCGTCTGGGCCGGCCGACTGATCGTACGCACACGGATCGACGGCGCGGGATGGCGCGACACCGCAAATATCTCGCTCGGCGAAACCTATGCCACCCACGGCCACGGAATCGTGCTCGCCTCGGCGACGCCGAAATCTTCCGACGCCGATGAAGCCTATGTCGAGGAAATCACCTTCGTCTACGAGAAGATGGTCGTTTCGCTGGGCAGAACCGGCAGCACTGCCTTGCGCCTGCCCTAGCGAAGGTTACGCCATACTCGCGGCGTGGATCCGGTCGATCGCGCCCGACAGCGTCGCGTCGAACTCGTCGTCGCGCTGCTGCGCGCGCAAATCCTGCAGCAGGCCGCGGCTGAAGCTGGCGATCATGCCGGGATTCTTCGCCAGTTCGCTGCACGCCTCGTCGGTCGAATAGCCGCCCGACAGAGCGACCACGCGCAAAACCTTGGGGTGATCCACCAGCCCCGCGAACAGCCCCGCTTCCTTCGGGATCGACAGCTTGAGCATCACCTGCTGCCCCTCGGGCAGCGCGCCGAGCCCTTCTTCGATCGCTTCGAGCATGATCTTTTCACCCTCGGCGCGATCGGTTGCTGTGATGTCGTATTCGGGTTCGAGGATCGGCACGAGACCGCTGGAGAGGATACGCACGGCTTCGGCGAACTGCTGGTGGACGTTGGCCTTGATCCCGACCGGATCGGCCGACTTGATCACGCTACGCATCTTGGTCCCGAACACGCCCAGTTCCTTCGCACGTGCGCACATCGCTTCGAGGCCCGGATTGGGCTTCATCAGCTGCACCCCGTCGCGCTCGTCCTGAAGCCCCTTGTCGACCTTGAGGAAGGGCACGATGCCGCGCTCCTTGAGCCGTGCGGGCACGCTCTTGCCGCCGCTCTCGCCTTCCATCGTCTTTTCGAACAGGATCGCGCCGATCACCTTGCCGTTGCCGAAGCAGGGGCTTTCGATGATGCGCTGGCGCATTTCGTGGATCAGGCCGAACATTTCCTCCTCGTTGGTCCACGCATGATCCTCGACACCGTAGCCACGCAGCGCCTTGGGGGTCGAGCCGCCCGACTGGTCGAGCGCGGCGATGAAGCCTTCTCCGGTGGCGATACGGGCGGTCATTTCGTCGAAATTCATGGCGATCCTCGTGAGGTAGGCAATCGGAATGCCCGCGCCCTTACCCGCCCCCTCGCCCACCCGCAACTGCACCGGGCGAACTATTCGCGGCGCCGTTCGTATCTCCAGTCAGAAAAGAAGGAGAGAGCATGGCCAACCAGGCATCCGACGAGAACGTGGCGGATTTCGGCGATCTCAGGGCGCTGACGATCAACTGCACGCTCAAGCTGTCCCCCGAAGGCTCGCATACCGCCAAGCTGCTCGGCGTCGCCGAGACGATCCTCGTGAAAAACGGCGTCGCGCTCGAACAGGTTCGGCTGGCCGATCACGATATCGCGCCCGGCGTCTATCCCGACATGACCGAGCACGGCGCCGAGAACGACGAATGGCCGGACATCTGGGCGAAGGTCGAGGCGGCGGATATCCTGATCGTCGGCACGCCGATCTGGCTCGGCCAGCACAGTTCGGTGTGCTCCCGGCTGATCGAGCGGCTCTACGCACATTCGGGCCAGACCAACGCCAAGGGGCAATACATCTACTACGGCAAGACCGGCGGCTGCATCGTCACCGGCAACGAGGACGGGATCAAGCATGTCGGCATGGGCGTGCTCTATTCGCTCCAGCATATCGGCTACACCATCCCGCCGCAGGCCGATGCCGGCTGGATCGGCGAGGCGGGCCCGGGCCCGAGCTACGGCGATCCGAAGGAGGACGGCAGCGGGTATGTCGGCTTCGACAACGACTTCACCCGCCGCAACACCACTTTCATGACCTGGAACCTGATGCACATGGCGCGCATGCTGAAGGATGCGGGTGGCATTCCGTGCCACGGCAATTCGGTCGAGGCGTGGAAGGACGGGCGCCGGTTCGACGCGCCCAACCCGGAATATCGTTAGGAGTTCAGCGCCGCCACGCCCGGCAATTCCTTGCCTTCCATCCATTCGAGGAACGCGCCGCCCGCGGTCGAGACGAAGGTGAAATCGTCCTTCACCCCCGCATGCGCGAGCGCGGCGACGGTATCGCCTCCGCCCGCGACCGAGGTCAGCGAGCCGTCCTGCGTCAGCGCGGCCGCGGTCTTCGCCAGCGCCACGGTGGCGGCATCGAAAGGCTCGGTCTCAAATGCGCCGAGCGGACCGTTCCACACCAGCGTGCGGCACGTCTTGAGCACGTCGCCGAGCGCCTCGACCGCCTGCGGGCCGATATCGAGGATCATCTCGTTCGAGGCGACCTCGTGGACGTTGCAGGTGCGCAGCGACGGCGGGTTGGCGGCGAATTGCTGCGCCACGACCACATCGTACGGCAGGTGCACGGTGCAGCCGGCATGGTCGGCCTCGTCCATGATCGTGCGCGCGGTCCCGGCGAGATCGTGCTCGCACAGCGACTGCCCGACATCGACCCCGCGCGCGGCGAGGAAGGTGTTGGCCATGCCGCCGCCGATGATCAGGTGCTGCACCCGGCCGACCAGGTTTTGCAGCACGTCGAGCTTGGTCGACACCTTGGCCCCGCCGACCACGGCGGCAACCGGCTGCTCCGGATTGCCGAGCGCGGCGTCGAGCGCCTTCAGCTCGGCTTCCATCGCGCGGCCCGCATAGGCCGGCAGCAGGTGCGCCAGCCCCTCGGTCGTCGCATGCGCGCGATGTGCGGCGGAGAAGGCGTCGTTGACGTAGAAATCGCCGATCGCGGCGATGCCCCTGGCGAAATCGGGATCGTTCGCTTCCTCGCCCGGCCAGAAGCGGACGTTGTCGAGCAGGCCGATATCGCCGTCGCGCAGGATGCCGACCGCCTGTTCGACCACCGGGCCCATGACCTCGGGGATGAACATGATCTCCTTGCCGAGGACTTCCTCGACATCGCCCTGCACGAAGCTGGTGCTCATGGTGGAGTGTCGCTGGCCCCTGGGCCGCCCGAAATGGGCGAGCAGCAGCACCTTGGCGCCCTTGTCGCACAATTCGAGGATGGTCGGCTTGGCGGCCTCGACCCGGGTGACGTCGGTCGCCGAGCCGTCCTTCATCGGCAGGTTCAGATCGACGCGCAGAAGCGCGACCTTGCCGGTGACATCGCCGAGATCATCGAGGGTCTTGAAATGGCTCATCATACCTTCCTTTCCTCTCCCGGTGGGAGAGGGATACAGAGCCTTGCGAGCTTGCTCGCTAGGCGGAGTTGGGTGAGGGTTCCCGACGCTTCGAAGCCCTCATCCAAGCTACGCTAGCCGCTTTCGCGGCAAGCTGCGCTATCCTTCTCCCCGCGGGAGAAGGATCAAGGGTTTCACATCAGACCCGCCATCACGCCCGCCGTGTCGATCATGCGGTTGGAGAAGCCCCATTCGTTGTCGTACCACGACACCACCCGCGCGAGCTTGCCTTCCATGACCGAGGTCTCGAGGCTGTCGATGGCCGAGCTGGCCGGATAGTGGTTGAAGTCGCTGCTGACGAGCGGCTGGTCGGTATAGTCGAGCACGCCCTTCATCGCGCCTTCGGACGCCGCCTTGAGCGCGGCGTTGAGTTCCTCGGCGCTGGTGTCGCGGCCCGGGGTGAAGACGAGGTCGACCAGGCTGACATTGGGCGTGGGCACGCGCACCGACGAGCCGTCCAGCTTGCCCGCGAGTTCGGGCAGGACGAGGCCGACGGCGCGCGCCGCGCCGGTGGTGGTCGGGATCATGTTCTGCGCGCCGCCGCGGGCGCGGCGCATGTCTCCGTGCATCTGGTCGAGCATGCGCTGGTCGTTGGTGTAGCTGTGGATCGTGGTCATGAAGCCGCGCTCTATCCCGACGGTGTCGTGCAGCACCTTGGCCATCGGCGAGAGGCAGTTGGTGGTGCAGCTGGCGTTCGAGACGATCACGTCCTCGCTGGTCAGCGTGTCGTGGTTGACGCCATAGACGATCGTCGCGGTGACGTTCTTGGCCGGAGCCGAGATCAGCACGCGCTTGGCGCCCGCCTTTAGGTGCGGCTCGGCAGCCTCGTGCGACTGGAAGAAACCCGTGCATTCGAGGACGATGTCGATGCCCTGCTCGGCATGCGGCAGGGCACCCGGATCGCGTTCGCTGGTGACCGCGATCGACTTGCCGTTGACGACGATCGCGTTGTCGCCGACCTCGACGGTGCCCGGGAAGCGGCCGTGCGTACTGTCGTACTGGAACAGCAGCGCGTTCGATTTCGTGTCCGCCAGATCGTTGATCGAGACCAGTTCGAGATCGTGGTCGTCGCGCTCGAGAATGGCGCGCGCCACGAGGCGGCCGATGCGCCCGAAACCGTTGATTGCAACCTTGGTCGCCATGGAAAGAACTCCTGCCTAGTCTTTGAGTTTGTTCATGATCTGCGGGACTATCGCGTCCGCCGTGAAGCCGAATTTCTCGAAAAGGTCGTCCGCCGGAGCCGAAGCGCCGAAGCGGTCGAGGCCGATATTGAGGCCATCGGTGCCGGTGTAGCGCTCCCACCCGAACGTGGCCCCCGCCTCGACCGAAACCTTGAGCGTGTCGGCGGGGAGCATGTCGGCGCGGTAAGCCGCATCCTGCTCGTCGAACAGCTCGGTGCAGACCATCGAGACGACGCTCGCCCCGACCCCCTCGCGTTCGAGCTTCTCGGCGGTTTCTAGCGCGACGTGCACTTCGGAGCCCGTGGCGATCAGCGTCACCTTGTGAGCATTGCCCGCGCGCTTGAGCCGGTAGGCGCCGTAGCGGCACTGGTCGGTCTCGTCGGGCGCGTTGCGGACCTGTGGCAGGCCCTGGCGGCTCAGCGCGAGCACGGTCGGGCGGTCCGTCTGTTCTAGCGCGAGCGCCCAGCATTCGGCGGTCTCGACCGCATCGCAGGGGCGCATCACCAGCAGGTTGGGCATCGCGCGCAGCGAAGCGAGGTGCTCGACCGGCTGGTGCGTCGGTCCGTCCTCGCCGAGGCCGATGCTGTCATGTGTCATCACGTAGATCACGCGCGCCTGCTGCAGCGCCGACAGGCGGATCGCCCCGCGCGCATAGTCGGTGAAGACGAGGAAGGTCCCGCCATAGGGGATCACGCCGCCATGCAGCGCCATCCCGTTCATCGCCGCCGCCATACCGAATTCGCGGATCCCGTAATAGACGTAGCGCCCGGCGTAATTGGCGGCGGTGAACGGCTCGATCCCGCCCGCCTTGGTGTTGTTCGAGCCGGTCAGGTCGGCGCTGCCGCCGATGGTTTCGGGCAGGTAGGTGTTGACGTGGGTCAGCGCCATTTCGGACGCCTTGCGCGTGGCGACCTTCTGCGGCTCCTTCATCAGCGACTGGATGTAGTTGTCGAGCTGGAAATCCTCCGCCAGTTCGCCCGCCATGCGGCGGGTGAATTCGGCCTTGTTCGGGCTCGCGCCGAGCCGGTCCCGCCACTCGCCATGCGCCGCCTTGCCGCTTTCGCCGGTCGCGCGCCAGTCGGACAGGATATCGTCGGGGATCACGAACGGACCGTGCTCCCAGCCGAGCGTTTCGCGCGCGGCGGCGATCTCGTCCTCGCCGAGCGGCGCGCCGTGGGTGGCGCTGGTGCCCTGCTTGTTGGGCGCGCCCTTGCCGATCACCGTCCTGCACGCGACCAGCGACGGGCGCTCGTCGGCGAGCGCTTCGTCGATGGCGCGTTCGATATCGCCGAAATCGTGGCCGTCGCATTCGGCGACGTGCCAGCCGGTCGCGGCATAGCGCGCCTTGATGTCCTCGCTGGTCGAGAGGTCTGTGCCGCCGTCGATAGTGATGTTGTTGTCGTCCCACAGCACGATCATCCGGCCGAGCTTCAAATGCCCGGCGAGGCCGATCGCCTCGTGGTTGATGCCCTCCATCAGGCACCCGTCGCCCGCAACCACCCAGGTGCGGTGATCGACCAGCTCGTCGCCGAACACGGCATTGAGATGCCGCTCGGCCATCGCCATGCCGACCGCCATCGCCAGCCCCTGCCCCAGCGGGCCGGTGGTGCATTCGACCGCGTCGAGCAGGAAATTCTCCGGATGCCCTGCGCACGGGGATCCGAGCTGGCGGAAATTCCGAATGTCGTCGATCGTCGGCGCGGCGTAGCCCGACAGGTGCAGCAGGCTGTAGATCAGCATCGAGCCGTGGCCCGCGCTGAGCACGAAGCGGTCGCGGTCGGCCCAGGCGGGCGCGCCAGGGTCGAACTTGAGATATTTCGACCACAGCACCGTCGCGACATCGGCCATGCCCATCGGCATGCCGGGATGGCCCGAATTGGCCGCCTGTACCGCATCCATCGACAGCGCCCGGATGGCGTTGGCCATGGGCACGAGGCGGGCGGGATCGAGGCTCATGCGGGCGGGCTCCTGCAGCAAACATCCCGCATGCGATTCGCGGGTGCGCGATGCCTTCGCGGACCCTCGCCGCGAGGTCAACCACGGTGCCGACGGCTTCCCCCGATCGCACCGCACTGCCCGAGTTCGGCGCGATTTATCAACAGGCCCCGCCAAGCCTTTGCAGCGGCACGCCAATTGGCTAATTTCCCCGGCCATGAGCGGGGACCGGATCGAAAACGCGGTGCAGCGGATCGAAGCGGCGCTGGCACGCATCGCCGACGCCGCCGACAGCGTGCGCCCCCCGCCCTCTTCGGTGTCGGGGCTCGTCGTCAAGCACGAGGAATTGCGCGAGACCGTCTCCAACACACTGAAAGACCTCGACGACCTGATCGGGAAACTGGAATCGTGAGCCAGGCGAGCTTCTCGATCGGCGGCCGGCAATACACCGTCGCCTGCGCCGAGGGCGAGGAAGGTCACGTCGCGCGGCTCGGCGCAGCGGTCGACGCCAAGATCGCCGAACTGGGCGACAACCGCGCGCCGCAGGAGGCGCAGAACCTGCTGTTCGCCGCGCTGCTGATCGCCGAGGACCTGCACCAGCTGAAGAATTCCGCCACCGCCGATGCGGGCGAGGCGGACCGGCTGCGCGAGGAACTGGACGAAATGCGGCAGGCGGCCGCGAAACAGGTCGAGGCGATCCGCGCCGATCTCGACAAGCTGCGCTCCGAGCTCGACGACGCGGAGCAGGTCGAGGCGGAACTGCGCTCGGGGCTGTCGGGACTGGTCGAGGAGCGCGATGCGCTGCAGGAGGAAACCGAGGAATTGCGCGCCGCGCTCGCCGAAGGGAACACGCAGGCCGAAGGCGCGCCGCAGTCGGAGCAGGCGGTCGATCCCGATCTCGCCCCCGCGCTCGAACGCTTCGCCGAACTGCTCGAGAATTGCGCCGACAAGCTTGAGGGTAAGGCGACGGATACCTAAATAGGTCCTTGGCGGGACTGCCCGGCACGAGCCGCGAGTGAATATCCCTGAGGCTATAAGCAATCCAAGGGAGCTGTCCCTGTCCCGGAACACGGGCCCCTGCATTCTTCGGAATGGAACCTGGGGACCGGGGCATCACGGCGCCCACCTGACGTTTTGGCGTCAGAGGATTTCGAGGCAACGACCCATGGTGGTTCCGCCACGTTCTTGTTGCGCTACCGCGCTTCGCGCTACTTGAGCGCGCTGTTTTCTGCGCTACCGCTTCGCTGCTTGAGCGCAGGTTTCTCGCGCTATCGCTTGGCTACTTGAACAGCGACTAAACTCGCCGCAACCTATCAATCCGTTCGGGCTGAGCTTGTCGAAGCCCTGCACTTTCTTCTAGCGCTGCGCTTAACGCAAGGCAGCCCTTCGACAGGCTCAGGGCGAACGGATTGGGAAGTTGGTGCGTGTGAAGGACAAATCCGAACTCCGCAAATCGCTGCGCGCCGCCCGACAGGATCACGTCGCGGCTCTCCCCGATGCGACGCGTGGCCTGCTGTTCCGCCATCCCCCCGCCCCTCTGCTCGACGTCATCGCGCACAACGCCGTGATCGGTCTCTACCGCGCCACGCCCTACGAGGCTCCGACCAGCCACTACGCCAACTTCTTCCTCGAACACGGCCACACGATCGCGCTGCCTCGCTTCGACGGACGGTCCGCCCCGATGCAGTTCGCGCGGCATACCGATCCGCTCGGCGAGAGCGATCTCGAAGACGGACCGTTCGGCCTGATGCAGCCGGCGGCGGATGCCGCTGCGGTTGAACCGACCGTGCTGTTCGTGCCGCTGCTCGGCTTCACCGAGCGCGGCGAGCGGATCGGCCAGGGCGGCGGGCATTACGACCGCTGGCTCGCCGACCACCCCGGCACGGTCGCGATCGGGATGGCGTGGGATTGCCAGCTGTGCGAAAGCCTGCCGGTCGAGGAGCACGACATGCCGCTCGCTGCGATCGTCACCCCGACCCGTCTCTACGGAGCGTTCGCATGAGGCAGGAACCGACCTGGCGCATCCCCGTCGGCATCCTTGCCCTGCTCGCGGGACTGACCGTCTACGGCCTGGTGATCGCGCGATACCTGCCCGACCTGATCGGGGACTGGCCGACGCTGGCGCAGACTGTCGTCTACGTGATCCTCGGCGTGATCTGGCTGCTGCCGCTGAGGCGGTTCCTGATCTGGATGGAAACCGGCCGCTGGGGGTAGAGCGTCAGGCGTCGCGCTCGCCGTACTCGTCCTCCAGCGCCATATGACGGTCCCAGAAATCGCGCGGTTCCCGGCCCGCCGCGATGTCGGCGAGAAGGTCGAAATGCGCATGCCAGCCGGCCGAGGCGCCGATGCGGTATTCGCGGGTGCCGAGCCCGCTATGGACCAGATGCAGTTCGGTTTCGCCCCGACCGGTCTCGGTCAGCGTGATCTCGACCCGCGAGCCCTCGCCGTCCGCTTCGGGCCAGCTGAAGGCGAGCTTGTGCGGCGGCGCGTAGACCAGCACCTCGCCTTCGAAGCATGTCACCGCATCGTGCGCATATTTGTCCGGCGGCGGGCGCTCGGACAGCTTGCGGTGATCGAAATCGAACACGATCCTCCCGCCCGCGCGCGGTTCGGTGACGCCACCGCAGAACCATGTCTCGCGCTTGGCGGGATCGGTCAGGAACGCCCAGACGGTCTCGATATCGGCCGCGAAACGCCGCCGGAATTCGAGCTGGTCCGGCCCGGTCTGCCTGCCGTAGTCACTCATTCGCATCCTCCTTCAAAGCCGCATCGAGCGCGTCGAGCCGCTCGTTCCAGAACCCGGCATAGCGTTCGACCCAGTCGCGCACCGCGAACAGGCCGCCCGGTTCGAGCGAGCAGATCCGCTCGCGTCCGCGCTTGCGCCGCTTCACCAACCCGGCGCGTTCGAGCACGCCGATATGCTTCGATGCCGCGGCGAGGCTCATCGCCAGCGGCTCGGCGATTTCGCCGACCGTGCGCTCCCCGACCGCCAGCCGTTCGACGATCGTCCGCCGCGTGGGATCGGCCAGCGCGCGGAACACGGAGTCGCGGAATGCGGATTGCTCAACCATGTGGTTGAATTAATCGAGCCGAGGCCCACAGTCAACCATTCAGTTGAATATTAGGACGGCAGGCGGGCTTCACAGCCGCGTTGCCAACCGCGCGCGGCCTGCTAGCCTGACCGCGAGGGAGAGCGCCGGATGGCGGAGATTCGAAGCGCCGGACCGGCGACGCTCAGCAGGCAGCCCGTCTGGCTGAAACTGGCGCACGGCACCGGCGCTGCGGCGTTCGGCATCAAGAACAACGGGTTCGACTACTTCCTGCTGCTGTTCTACGGCACCGTGGTCGGGCTCGAACCGGGACTGGTCGGGCTCGCTATCCTGATCGCGCTGGTGTTCGACGCGATCAGCGATCCGCTGGTCGGCTACTGGTCCGACAATTTCCGCTCGCGCTGGGGCCGGCGGCACCCGTTCATGTATGCCGCCGCGATCCCCGTCGCGCTGAGCTATTTCCTGCTGTGGAACCCGCCCGACTGGGGCGATACCGGGCTGTTCCTCTACCTCACCTGCCTCGCAGTGCTGATCCGCACTTTCATCACCTTCTACGAGACGCCCAGCTCGGCGCTGATCCCCGAGCTGACGCAGGATTACGAAGAACGCACCAGCATGCAGTCCTACCGGCTGTTCTTCGGCTGGTCGGGCGGCAATCTGATGAGCGTGCTGATGTTCGGCGTGCTGCTGACCGGTCCGCTCGGCCTGCGCGACCGCGAGGCCTTCGCGACCTACGGCGTGATCGCCTCGGCGCTGATCCTCTCCGCGATCCTGATCTCGGCCGTCGGCACGCATCACCGCATCCCGCAGCTCCACCGTCCGGTCGAGACCGGCGAGCGCTACAGCGTGCGGCGGATCTTCCGCGAGATGATCGAGACGCTGAGCGAGCGGAGCTTTATCGCGCTGTTCTTCGCCACGGTGCTGTTCTCGGTCGCGACCGGGCTCTATGCCGCGCTGGCGTTCCTCATCCTCAACTATTTCTGGGGGTTCAACGAGTTCCAGATCTTCATCTGGACCTGCACGGTGTTCTTTTCCGCGCTGCTCGGCTTCCTGATCGCGCCGTGGATCACGCGGCGGCTGGGCAAGAAACCCGCCACCATCGTGCTCGGTCTGCTCGCCTTCACCATCCAGCCGCTGCCGATCCTGCTGCGGCTGGCCGGGGTGATGCCCGAGAACGGCGATCCAGTGCTGTTCCCGCTGGTGCTGGCAATCAACGTGCTCGACCTGGCGCTGATCATCGCGGTGCAGGCGGTTTCCTATTCGATGATCGCCGACCTGGTCGAATCGAACCAGCTCAAGACGGGCCGCCGTTCGGAGGGCGTCTACTATGCGGCGATCACCTTCACCCGCAAGACGACGCAGGGTCTCGGCGTGCTTGCAGCCGGACTGATCCTGTCGGCGGTCGCATTCCCCGAGGGTGCCGACCCGGCCAGCGTCGATCCCGATACGCTGTGGTGGCTCGGCGCGTTCTATGCTCCATCGGCGCTCGTCCTGTGGATGGGCGCGCTCTATTGCCTGACCCGGTACCGCATCGACAAGGCCGGGCACGAGGCAAACCTGCGCCGGTTGGCGGGGCGCTAGCGGGAGGGTGACGAAATGACTCTGGCTACCGAACGAACGAAAGCGGACAACTATCTGTGGGGCGTGGCGCTGTTTGCACTGCTCTACTGCGTGTTCGGCTTCGGCCTGCGCGCGGCGACAGATCCCGACACCCAGGCGCGGTTCACCCTGCCCGTGATCGGTCACGCGCTGCTGATGACGGCGTGGCTGGTACTCTTCGTCTGGCAGATTCATCTGCGCCGCGAGCGCCGGATCGCCCGCCATCGCGCCAACGGGACGATCGGTGCAGGCATTGCCGGGCTGCTGGTGCCGCTGGGCATCTATATTTCGTGGGCCGCGGGGCGCGAGTTCGGCGCGCCGTTCTTCTTCACGTTCAATGCAGCGGCTTTCGTCGGGTTCGGTATTCTGGTGGTCTTCGCGCTGCGCGCCGCCCTGGCCGGCAATATCGACCGGCACCGCCGCTTCATGCTGGTAGGGACATTATTGTTTACCGGCCCGGCCACGGCGCGCTGGTTGCCGATGATCGGCGCTCCGCCGTTGCTTGCACCGCCGGTCCTGCTGCTGGTCCTGATCGGCCTGCCGCTCGTCTACGACCTGCTCGAGAAAGGCCGCTGGCAACGCGCCAGCATGGCCGCGAGCGGCATCGCGGTGGCCTCGATCATCGCCGGCGCGCTTGCTGGCATCCTGATCGGCGGACCGCCGGTATAGTGATTTGCGATAGAAGCTGTCCCAAGTGGCGCGAGTGACGGGACTCGAACCCGCGACCTTCGGCGTGACAGGCCGACACTCTAACCAACTGAGCTACACCCGCGCAGCCACTTGGGAGCAGCGCCACTAGGGCAGCGCCGCGGGGCTGTCAATGGCCCTCGAAGCAGTAAATTTCCAGCTGCGCCACCGGCGGCGAACCCGGCGAAAATCGACACGCCGTTAACCATATTTTCGCCTCTCTCCGGCACCTCCTCCATTCGACACGGAAGCGCAATCCGGAGGGGGATCGTATGCGCGGCATGCTGTTGGGAATTTCGGCCATCTGCCTCGCTGCCAGCGCGGCCGCCGCGCAATCGGCGATCGCGATCCAGCGTTCGGTCTATATCGAGAACCGCGACAGCGGCGCGAACGGCAAGCAGGTCCGTACGCTGGTCCGCGCCGACAGGCTGCGCCGCGGCGACACGGTCGTATTGCTGCTCGAATGGACGGCACCCGGCAAGGCCGACAGCTTCGTCGTCTCGAGCCGCATTCCGCGCGATCTTGCCTTCAAACGCAGCGGCGCAATGGCGGCGCAGGTCTCGATCGACGGCGGGCGCAACTGGGGCGTGCTGGAAACGCTGAGGATCGACAACCGCCGCGCCACCCCCGAGGACGTGACGCATCTGCGCTGGCACGTCAGCAATGCCGACGCCGCGCAGGGGCGCGGGATACTGACCTATAGCGCGATCGTGCGTTGAGCGTTGCTCAGCACTTCTCGTACTTCCAGTTGCGGCGCTTGCCCTCGCCGATCCATTCGGCGGCGGTGGCGATGCGCTTCCTGCGCGTGGCGTCCTGCTTGGCGGTGGTGACCCACTCGAGATAGTCGCGCCGCTGGGCGTCGGTGAAGCCGTCCCACACCGTCCGGGCGCCGTCGGTCTGCGCGAGCGCAGCGGCGAAATCGTCGGGCATCGCGATCTGCCTGACAGGCTTGGCGGCCTTCTTCTTCGCTGCCGCGGCGTCCTCGCCCGAGCGAATGCGCGCGGCCTTGGCGTGGAGTGCCGCTATCAGTTCCTGATCCGGCGGCAGATCGTCGAGCGATGCGATCTTGCCGAGATCGCCCATCGCCTCACCGCCGCCCGGCCCGTCGATGATGAACGCGCAATGCGCCTTGAATGCGGCCATTCCGCATAGCTGGCGTCCTTCGAGGATCCAGAACGGTGCGCCCCAGCGCAGCGCTTCCTCTGCTTCGGGTTCGGCCTGTTTGGCGATACGGCGCAAATGTTCGAGGATCGGCTGCGCGAATGGCCGCGCCTTGGCGATGTAGGCATCGACCTTTTCGTTGGACATGATCCCCTCCTCTTCGAATGTCAGTCGGTCAGCAGCAACACCGGCGTTTCGACCAGCTTCTTCAGTTCCTGGATGAAGCTCGCCGCATCGTAACCGTCGACCACGCGGTGGTCGCAGCTGATCGAGATGTTCATCAGCTTGCGTTTCTCGATCCGTTCGCCGCCATTCCCGTCGGGCACGTACATCGGACGCTCGATGATGCGGTTGGGGCCGATGATCGCGACCTCGGGGCGGTTGATAACCGGCGTGGTCGCGACCCCGCCGAGCGGGCCGAGCGAGGTGACGGTCAGCGTCGAGCCCGACAGTTCCTCCGACTTGGCCGAACCGTCGCGCGCCGCCTCGGCGAGCCGCCCGATCTCGCGCGCGAGCTGCCACAAATTCTTGCTCTGCGCGTCGCGGATGACGGGGACCATCAGCCCCTTGTCGGTCTGCGTCGCCATGCCGAGATGGACCGCGCCGTGGCGGGTGACGATCCCGGCCTCGTCGTCGAAGCGCGCGTTGATCATCGGGTAGCGCGGGATCAGCTTGCAGATCGCGGTGATCATCAGCGGCAGCATGGTCAGCTTGGGCTTGTCGCCCCGCGCCGAATTGAGATCGGCGCGCATCGCTTCGAGGTCGGTCACGTCGACCTCCTCGACATAGGAGAAGTGCGGGATGTTGCGCTTCGATTCGGCCATGTTCTGCGCAATGCGCTTGCGCAGGCCGATGACCTTGAGTTCCTCGTCGTCGCGCTTCGCCGCCGCCGGGGCGAAGCCGCCGCCCGAACCGTAGCTGAGGAAGGCGTCGAGATCGCCGTGGCGCACGCGCCCATCCTCGGCCGGCTTCACCTCGGCGAGATCGATCCCGAGATCGCGCGCGCGCTTGCGCACGGCGGGAGTGGCCAACACTTTCTCCGTTCGTGCTGAGCCTGTCGAAGCACCCGGCGGAACCGTTTCGCCCGGCCCTTCGACAGGCTCAGGGCGAACGGGTTCTGTTTTTTCCGCTTCGATCGCATCGTCAGCGTCCGACGCATCCGAGGTTTCGACCTCGATGCGCTCCTCAACCTCGTCGTCCTTCGGCGCGGGCGCGGCCTCGGCGGCTTCCTCGTTCGCTTCCTCGTTCGCCTCCTCGACCTCGTCGGGAACCTCGCCCTCGACCTCGATCACCAGCAGCATCGCGCCAACCGAAACGACGTCGCCCGCCTCGCCTGCGACTTCCAGGACCTTCCCGTCGACCGGGCTCTCGATATCGATCGTCGCCTTGTCGGTCATCACGTCGACAAGGTGCTGGTCCTCGGACACGGTGTCGCCGACCTTGACGTGCCACTCGACGACTTCCGCCTCGGCGACGCCCTCGCCCACGTCGGGCATGTTGAAAGTGAACTTGGCCATGGCGGTTACTCGCTCAAAATCTTGTCGATCGCCTCGCCGATGCGGACGGGGCCGGGGAAATAGGCCCATTCGAGGCTGTGCGGATAGGGGGTGTCGAAGCCGGTCACGCGCTCGACCGGGGCTTCGAGGTGGTAGAAGCAGCGCTCGGTCACAAGCGCGGAAAGCTCGGCGCCGAAGCCGGAGGTACGCGTCGCCTCGTGCACGATCAGGCAGCGCCCGGTCTTCTCGACCGACGCCTCGATCGCCTCGATGTCGAGCGGCACCAGCGTGCGCAGATCGAGGATATGCGCCTCGACGCCCTTCTGGCGGCACACCGCCTCGGCGACGTGGACCATCGTACCGTAGGCCAGCACGGTCAGCTGCTCGCCCTCGGTCACGGTGCGCGCCTGGCCGAGCGGGATGTTGTAATAGCCCTCGGGCACTTCGCTCTGCGGATGCCGTTTCCACGGCTCGACCGGCTTGTCGTAGAAGCCGCTGAACGGGCCGTTGTAGATCCGCTTAGGCTCGAAGAAGATGACGGGATCGTTGTCCTCGATGCACGAGATCAGCAGCCCCTTGGCATCGTAGGGCGTCGAGGGGATGACCGTCTTCAGCCCCGACACGTGGGTGAAGATCGCCTCCGGGCTCTGACTGTGCGTCTGCCCGCCGAAGATACCGCCGCCGAAGGGCGAGCGCACGGTCAGCGGCGCGATATACTCGGTCGCCGAGCGGTAGCGCAACCGCGCCGCCTCGCTGATCAGCTGGTCGAGCCCGGGATAGATGTAGTCGGCGAACTGGATCTCGGGCACGGGGCGCAGCCCGTAGGCGCCCATCCCCACCGCGACGCCGATGATGCCGCATTCGGAGATCGGCGTGTCGAACACGCGCGTCTTGCCGTGCTTTTCCTGCAGCCCCGCGGTACAGCGGAACACGCCGCCGAAATAGCCGACATCCTCGCCCATCACGATGACGTCGGGATCGCGCTCGAGCATGATGTCGAGCGCGTCGTTGATCGCCTCGATCATGTTGAGGCGCCGTTCGCCGTCGGCCCCGGCCTCGGCTTTCTTCTTCGTCTGCGTGCTCACGCGTTCGGCCTCCCCTCGGGAAACTTGATTTCGCGCTCGCGGATCGCCTGCTTGCTCTGCTCTCGGAGATGCCACGGCAGCTCTTCGAACACGTCTTCAAACATGGTCCGGAACGGGTGGTGCAGGCCATGGCCGAGAATGCCGTTCTTTTCGGCTTCCTTGGTCGCGGCCTTGACCCTCTCGGCGGCCTCGAGATCCATTTTCTCCTGCCGCTCCTCATCCCACTCGCCGATCGCGATCAGGTGCCGCTTGAGGCGCATGACGGGATCGCCGAGCGGCCATTCGGTGCGCTCCTGGGCGCTGCGATAGCCGGTCGGGTCATCCGAAGTCGAATGGCCCTCCGCGCGATAGGTGAAATATTCGATCAGCGTCGGCCCGGCATTGGCGCGCGCGCGGTTGGCGGCCCATTGCTGCGCGGCGAAGCAGGCGAGCGCATCGTTGCCGTCGACGCGCAGACCGGCGAGCCCGTAACCGAGCGCGCGCGCGGCAAACGTCGTCCGCTCCGCCCCGGCAAAGCCGCTAAAGCTAGAGATCGCCCACTGATTGTTGATAACATTGAGGATAACCGGTGCATTATACACCGTCGCGAAGGTGCAGGCCGAATGGAAGTCGCCTTCCGCGGTGCTGCCCTCGCCGACCCAGGTCGCTGCGATGCGGCTGTCGCCCTTGATCGCGCTCGCCATCGCCCAGCCGACCGCCTGCGGCGTCTGCGTCGCGAGATTGCCCGAGATCGAGAAGAAACTGTGCTCGCGGCTCGAATACATGATCGGCAGCTGGCGGCCCTTCAGCTTGTCGCCCTTGTTCGAGTAGATCTGGTTGATCATCTCGATCAGCGGATAGCCGCGCGCGATCAGGATGCCCTGCTGGCGATAGCTCGGGAACACCATGTCGTCGCTCGCCAGCGCCATCGCAGCCGCGACCGAGGTCGCCTCCTCGCCGGTGCATTTCATGTAGAAGCTGGTCTTGCCCTGCCGCTGGCCGCGGAACATGCGCTCGTCGAAGGCGCGCACGAGCGCCATGTTGTGCAGCATGGTACGCAGGGTTTCGGGGTCGAGCTTGGGATCCCACGGCCCGTGCGCCTTGTCGTCATCCCCGAGCACGCGGACCAGCCCGTAAGCGAGTTCGCCCATCTCGGATGGATCGCACGCCTCGTCCGGGCGCGGCTGCTTGCCGGGCTCGCCGATATCGAGATCGGAGAAATCGACCGTATCGCCGGGCCGGTATTTGGGTTCTGGAACGTGGAGCGCAAGCGCAGGCTTGTTGCTGCCCGCCTTCCGCTCCCCGTCGGGCCTGTCGGCCATAGGAAAATCTCCCGCGCGTGAGACGCAATCTTTTACGAGTGCGTTATTTTATTTCACGGTCGAGGTCGGGTCAAGCCAACCCCGTCTCACACCGCGACCGGAGCTCTTATCGCCCCGAGCGGCGCGTAGCCGTGGACTTCGAAATCCTCGATCCGGTAGTCGAAAATCGTCTCCGGACGCCGCACTATCTCAAGCCGCGGGCGGCCCTGCGGTTCCCGCGCCAACTGCTCGGTGACGAGATGCTCGTGGTTGAGGTAGAGATGCGTGTCGCCGCCCATCCACACGAACTCGCCCGGTTCGAGATCGACCTGCTGCGCAATCATCCGCTGCAGCAGCGCGCCCGACCACAGGTTGAACGGCAGGCCGAGCGCGACGTCGCAGCTGCGCTGGTAAAGCGCGCAATTGAGCCGGTTTCCGGCGACATGAAACTGGTAGCTCTTGTGGCACGGCGGCAGCGCCATCCGGTCGATTTCGGCGACGTTCCAGCCCTCGATTATATGCCGTCTGCTGCCCGGGTTGGTCCGGAGCGACTCGACCACCTGCGCAACCTGGTTGATGCCCTCGCCCGGCTCGTACAGCCCGTCCTTGCGATAGCGGAAGGTCGGCCAGTCGACCCATTGCTTGCCGTAGACCGGGCCGAGATCGCCCCAACGCTGGGCGAACGACTCGTCCTCGGCGATCCGCTGCACGAAATCGTCCAGCGCGATATCCTCGCCCGTTTCGCGCACGTAGCGCGCATGCGGCCACTCGTTCCAGATCTTGACCCCCTGCAGCACCAGCGGGCGGATATTGGTCTCGCCGGTGAGGAACCACAGCATCTCGCGCGTCGCGGTCTTCCAGTAGACGCGCTTGGTGGTGATCAGCGGCATCGCCCCGCCGGCAAGATCGAATCGCAGCATCGCCCCGAACACCGAGCGCGTGCCGATGCCGGTGCGGTCGGTCCGCTCGTCGCCCTCGTTCCAGATACGCCGCATCAGGTCGAGATATTGCCGTTCGGGGTGCGCAGTCATGCCAGCGTCGCTAGCCGCGAAATTGCCCGCTTGCCACCCCGTCCATCCACACCTATAGGGCGCGCCTTGCCTCGACCCGCACCGGCGAGACGCCGCGCGGGACCGACACGGTCGGGGAGTAGCTCAGCCTGGTAGAGCACTGTCTTCGGGAGGCAGGGGCCGGAGGTTCGAATCCTCTCTCCCCGACCAGTTTCGCCAAGACAAAACCGTCCGGGGGACGGTTTTGCGGCGAAACTCCCAAGCGATAGCGCGGGAGGAAGCCCTCTCAGCGTTCCTTCCGCCCCGCAATCCACCGGTCGATATGCGCCTCGAGCACGTCGAGCGGCACCGCGCCGTTTTCGAGCACCGCATCGTGAAACGCGCGCAAGTCGAACTCCGACCCCAGCGCCTGTTCCGCTCGTTCGCGCAACTTGCGGATTTTCAGCTCGCCGATCTTGTAGGCGACCGCCTGCCCCGGATTGGTGATGTAGCGGTTGACCTCGGCGTCGACATTGCCCGGCGTCAGCGCGGTGTTGTCGAGCATGTAATCGACCGCCTGCTGCTTGCTCCAGCCCTTGGCGTGGAGGCCGGTATCGACCACCAGCCGCGTCGCGCGCCACATCTCGTAGCTCAGCCGGCCCATCTGCTTCGCGGGCGTATCGTACAGCCCCATCTCGATCCCGAGCCGCTCCGAATAGAGCCCCCAGCCCTCGACGAAGGCGGTGAAGAAGGTGCCGTTGGCGCGCAGCGGGTGCATGTCGAGTTCCTGCTGCAGCGCGATCTGGTGGTGGTGGCCCGGCACCGCCTCGTGCACGCCGAGCGCGGGCAGTTCCCACAGCGGGCGCTGGTCGAGCTCGGTGGTGTTGACGCGGTAGATGCCCGGTTGCCCGGTTTCGAGCGAGCCGCGCTCGTAATAGGCGGTGGTGTTGCCCGGCGCCTGCGCCGCGGGGATCGGCAGCACGGTGTAGGGCTGGCGCGGCAGCTTGCCGAACAGCTTGGGCATCCAGCCGTCGATCTCCTTCGCCAGCGCCTGCGCGTAGCGCATGTAGTCGTCGGCATCGGTCATGTAATATTGCGGATCGGTGCGCAGGTGATCGATGAAGCCCTCGCGCGTGTCGTATCCCGCCCCGGCGGCAACCTGCTCCATCTCGGCGCGGATGCGCGCGACTTCGGACAGCCCGAGCTCGTGCACCTCGTCGGGCGTCATCGCGGTGGTGGTGTAGCTGCGCACCCGGTAGGCGTAGTAATCCTGCCCGCCCGGGGTCGAACCGATCCCCGGCGCCCCGTCGCGGCAATTCGGCAGGTAATCCTCGACGTAGAACGTGCGGAACGCACGATAGGCGGGGAACACCGAGCCCTCGAGCGCGGCGGCGGCGCGTTGTTCGAGCGCGGTCCAGTCGGCGTCCGAAATCGTGCCCGGCTTCTCGGCGAAGGGGCGCCAGAACGGCGATTCGCGATAATCGTCGTAGATCTGGCGATCGAGCTGCGCCTGGAGCCCCTGCATCGGTTCGCATGGCTGGGTCAGTCCGCGCGCAACCGCCTCGCGGCTGCGCGCAATGCCCTGCGTGTTGACATCGGCGAAGGCTTCGAGCCGCCCGACATAGCTCTCGTAGTCCGCCCTGGTGAAGAGCGGCGAGCGGTAGGGCAGCGAGGAGAAGAACGAGAACCAGCCGCCGCGATTGGTGAAGACGATATAGCGCGACTGGTCGAATGCGGCGTCCTCGATTCCGTCGGCGAGGCTGCGGTGGAGGATGGCGTAGTCGACCTGGAGGTTCTCGGGCAGCGCCTCGGCGTCGATCGCTTCTAACCGGGCGAGGAAGGCGCGCGATTCGGCGGCTTGGCGGTCGAATTCCGCGAGCGACATGTCGCCCAGCCTGCCGTCTCCGCGCCGGTCGCCGACGCTGGTGGCGAGAGTGGGGCTCGAATCGAGCGCCGCCTGCCAGATATCCTCGCGCAGCTCGGTGTAATCCTCCTCCGGCGTCGCCCAGGCGGGTGCGGCGGCGGCAAGCGACAAGGCGGCGGCGGCGGCGAACAGATGCTTCATGCGGGTGTCTCCCTCTCGATTGCGCCCGTCCTATTGCCGCCGGCGGCGTCGGTCCAGTAGGAGCGCGGCATGAGCACGCCCCGCATCCTGTTCGTCTGTCTCGGCAATATCTGCCGCTCGCCGCTGGCCGAGGCCGCTTTCCGCGCCGCCGCCGAAGAGGCCGGGCTGGAAGCGGAGGCCGACAGCGCCGGGACCGGGGATTACCACATCGGCAAACCGCCCGACCCGCGCAGCGTCGACACCGCGGCCGCACGGGGAATCGACATCTCGCACTATCGCGCGCGGCAGATCGAAGCGGAGGATTTTCGCCGGTTTACGCATATCTTTGCGCACGATCGCGCGAACCTCGCCGATATCCGCGCCGTGGCGCCCGGCGATGCGACGGCGCATATCGGACTGCTGATGGACATTGTCCCGGGCCGCGAGGGCGCGGCGGTCGCCGATCCCTATTACGGCGGCGAGGAGAATTTCGCCGATACGTGGGAAGATGTCAGTGCGGCGGCGAAGGCGCTCGTCGCGCGGCTCACCGCGACCGCCGGTTAGCGGATATCCATTCCGGGATATTAACAATTCCCGCCTACCATGCCGCCGATTGCAATCGGAGGTGGTGCCGTGTGGCTCATGGGAGCCGTTGCGCGAAAGAGCAGGTCGTCGAGCTGGCGGGGTCATGCCCTGATCGCCTGCGTATTGGGGCTTGCCTTGTTGCTGGCCGGTGCGAGCTGGTTCGCGACGGGTGCCGCCGCGGAGCGCGAGCGCGCCGAGGCCAGCAGGAACCACGCGATCGAAGTCCTGCAAACCGCGTCCGAGATCGAGATTGCCGCCCTCAACGCCGTTCGTGGCGAGCGCGGCTTCCTGCTGACCGACAATCCGGTGTTTCTTCAGCCGATGACCGATGCCGTGCCCCGCGGCCGCCGGTTGACTGCGCACCTGCGCCACCTTGTCGCGGATAGCCCGCAGCAGGCCGCGCATGCCGACTTGGTCGAGGCGGAATTCAACGCGCTGGTGTCCCGGCTCGAAGGGATTGTCGCCTTGCATCGGGCCGGTCAACGCAGTGCCGCGCTCGAACGCGTAAAAGACGGTGAGGGTCGCGCCGCGATCCAGGCGATCGTTGCCGACCTCAAACAGATCGAGCGGCACGAAAACGCGCTGCTCGACCGCCGTAGCCGACTCGCACGCGATCGTGCTCGAGATAGCCAACTGTACCAGTACCTTCTCACCGGGATCGGTCTCGGGCTGATGGTGCTGGCCGGGTTTGCCGTGCTGGCGGTCCGCCGGGCGGTTGCAGAAGAGGCGAAGACACGAAACGAGCTGCGCCGCCGTGCAATGACCGACGAACTCACCGGTCTGACCAATCGGCGCGAATTCATGGCCTCGCTCGAGCGTGCGCTAGCTGCGTCCCGCCGGAACCGTCGTCCGCTGGCGCTTGCGATTCTCGACATCGATCACTTCAAGCGCGTCAACGACACGTACGGCCATCCGGCCGGCGATGCCGTGATCCGGACCGTCGCGAAAATGGCGATCGAGGTCATGCGCGGGCAGGATACGGTCGGTCGGCTGGGCGGCGAGGAATTTGCCATCGTGCTGCCCGACTGCTCGGTGGCAGATGCGTACGCGGCGTGCGAGAGGCTGCGCATGGCAGTGCGCGGATCGGGTGTAGAAGTTGCGGACGGCCACAATATTTCGGTAACTCTGAGCACGGGGATCGCCACCTATGTTTCCGGCGATGATGCCGAGTCCATGATCGCCCGTGCCGACGCCGCGCTCTACGAGGCCAAGCACGGCGGGCGCGACCAAGTCCTGCTGGCGGCCTAGACCGAGCGCGCAGTCGGCCGCAGATAGCGGCGGCGGCAATACCACAGCATGGCGAGGCCAACGGCAATCGGCCCGATCACGACCACGGGTTGCGGGATCGGCAATCCTCCCGCAGCGAGTTCCACCAGCGGGGCGCGAAACACCACTACGAACCCCCAGATCATGCGCGAGAAATGCCGTGCGAGACGCAACCGCGCCCGATCCTTGTGCCGCAGGAACCAGTTGGCATCGCCCGCGAGCAGGATCAGCGGAATCGTCGCGATGATCCACGGCGCGAAGGGCGGCACGATCCCCTCCGCCACGGCGGCAAGGGCGCGGTCGAGAAACAGCGCCAGCCCGACGATCTCGAACACGGTCAGCCCCGCTTCCGCCAGCCTGACCCGCACGGTGCCGCGTTGCAGCGCGAGCCATGCGCCCGCGACCGCATAGGCCGCCGTGAACACCGCCATGAACAGCGGCGGGATGAAGACGTGATAGAGCATCTTCGCCGAGGTCAGGCACACGACCGCCAGCGCGCCGAAGAAGACGTATCCCGCCCAGCGATGATTGCGTCCGCCCTTGTAGGTCGCGAATGCGGCCAGTGCCGCCAGCAATGCGAGCGCGCCGATCGCGAGGTGCCCGTAATAGGCGAGCGGGCCATAGGGCGAAGGATCGTAGAGATCGATCGGATCGGGACCGAACATTCGCTTCTCCCCCGCGAGCCTGGTCAGCCGCCGCGCAGCAGCTGCACACCCCAATCGCGCTCGAACAGGTAGAGCAGAATTCGCGCCGCGGCGCCACGCTCGCTGTCGAGACCGCCGTCGCGCTCCATCAACAGCCGCGCATCGTCGTGCGCGAGCGGAAGCAGCTTCGTGATCTGTTCGAGCGAGGCGACGCGGAACGGCGTATCGCCCGATTGCCGTGTGCCGAGCAGTTCGCCCCCGCCGCGCAGCCGCAAATCCTCCTCGGCGAGGCGGAAGCCGTCCTGCGTTTCGCGCATCAGAGCAAGGCGTTCGCGGCCCGTCTCCGACAGCGCCCCGCCGCGCAGCAGCAGGCAGGTCGATTTCTCGCTGCCCCGCCCCACCCGGCCGCGCAGCTGGTGCAATTGCGCGAGGCCGAAGCGTTCGGCCTGCTCGATCACCATCAGCGTCGCTGCAGGGACGTCGACCCCGACCTCGATCACCGTCGTGGCGACCAGCAGCTTCGCTTCGCCCGCCGCGAACCGCTCCATCGCCGCATCCTTGAGTTCCGGCTTGAGCTGGCCGTGGACCAGCACCACTGCGTCGCCGAAGCGCTCCTTCAATCCGGCATAGCGGGCCTCGGCGGCGGCGATATCCTCGGTCTCGTGCTCGCGCACCATCGGACAGACCCAGTAGGCCTGCTGCCCGCTCGCCATATGCCGCCCGACGCCTTCGACCACTTCGGCGAGCCGATCCTGCGACACCACCCGCGTGTCGATCGGCTGGCGCCCCGGCGGCATCTCGTCGAGCTTGCTGACGTCCATCTCGCCATATTGCGCGAGCGTGAGCGTGCGCGGGATCGGGGTCGCGGTCATCGCCAGCGTGTGCGGCGTGCGGCGGCCTTTGGAGGAGAGTTGCAACCGCTGCGCGACCCCGAAGCGGTGCTGCTCGTCGATCACCACCAGCGCGAGGTCCTTGTAGGACACGCTGTCCTGGAAGATCGCATGCGTGCCGACGATCAGATCGATGCTGCCGTCTAGCAGCCCCATCAGGATGCTCTCGCGCGCCCGGCCCTTGTCCCTGCCGGTGAGAAGCGCGATTTCGACGCCGGTCGGCCGCGCCAGTTCGCGCAGGCTCTCGAAATGCTGGCGCGCGAGGATTTCGGTCGGGGCCAGCAGCGCGGCCTGTTTCCCCGCTTCGACCGCGACCAGCATCGCTTCGAGCGCGACCACCGTCTTGCCCGCACCGACATCGCCCTGCAGCAGCCGCAGCATCGGCGCCTCCTGCGCGAGGTTGCCCTCGATTTCGCGCACCGAGCGTTTCTGCGCGCCGGTCAGTTCGTAAGGCAGATCGAGCTTCGCCCGCAGCGATCCGTCGCCCTGGAGCGGCTGGCCCTTGCGGCGGCGATTGTCCGCACGCACCAGCATCAGCGCGAGGCTGTTGGCGAGCAGTTCGTCATAGGCGAGCCGGTCGCGCGCCTTGGCGTTCTCACCCTTGTGCGCGAGCTTGAGCGCGTCGGCCCATTGCGGCCACCCCTGCTTGTCGAACTGCCCCGACTCGATCCATTCGGGCAGGTCTGGCAGCTTGCCCAGCGCCTGTTCGACCAGCCCCGACACTTTCGGCTGCGTCAGCCCCTCGGACAACGCATAGACCGGCTCGCACAACCGTCCGAGGCTTTCGCCGCCCTCGCTTTCGACATGGTCGGGATGGACGATCTGGAGCATGTCGCCATAGCGGTCGAGCCTGCCCGCGACCCAGCGCTTTTCCCCCACCGGCAACAGCTTCTTCGCGGTGTAGGACGCGCGCCCGAAATAGGTCAGCGCGCAGATATTGCCGATCGCGTCCTGCGCCAGCACGCGGTAGGGGCCGCGGCCCGAGCGGGCGGCGCGGTGCTCGGTCGGGGTCAGCGCGATCACGATCTGCTCGCCTTCGCTCGCTTCGTCGAGATTCTGCACCGGGCGCCGCGTCACGAAGCGTTCGGGCAGGTGGTAGGCAACATCGCGCACCCGCGTCAGACCCAGCTTGTCGAGCGGCTTTTTCAGCTTCGGCCCGACGCCGTCGAGCGTCTCGGTCTCGGCGAAGAGCGGGTTGAGGATATCGGGGCGCATCACGCGCATCTATAGCTTCTTGCGCGCCCTTGGCGAGTGCCCTACCCGCACCGCCATGCCCGACGCCCTGACCATCCAAGGCCGCCTCGCCCGCTGCAAGTTCCGCGCCTGGCATCGCGGCACGCGCGAGGCGGATTTCATGATCGGCGGCTTCTTCGACCGCTACGGCGCAGAATGGGACGAAAGCGAGCTGGCCTGGTTCGAAGCGCTGCTCGATCAGGACGATGTCGAAGTGATGGCGTGGGCGCTGGGAACACAGGCCGTACCACCCGTCTTTGCCGGCGCACAGATGGAGCTGATGCAGAAGCTCGACTACGTCGCGATTCCGCGGTGACCGGAACGCTGCGCACCGAACCGCTTTGACCTGACGATGCCCGACCTCACCCGCATCCTGTCGGCCGAAAAGCCGCTGACGCTCGCCTCGGTCGCCCGCGGCGCGCAGCCGCTGGTGATGAGCGATCTGGCGCGCGCAGCGAAGGGACGCGCGGTGTTCGTTGCGGCGGACGATGCCGCGATGCGCGCAGCGACCGATGCGGCGCAATTCTTCGCGCCCGAACTCGAAGTGCTCGAATTTCCGGCCTGGGACTGCCTGCCCTACGACCGTGCCAGCCCCGCTCTGTCGGTCAGCGCGAGGCGGCTGTCCGCGCTCTACCGGTTGCAGACGGGCAAGCAGGGCTCGCAGCTGATGGTGACCACCGTCAACGCTGTGCTCCAACGCGTCCTTACCCCCTTCCGCATCCGCGAGAGCGTGCGCGAGTTCAAACCCGGCACCGAGATCGGGCGCGAAAGCCTTGCTGCGCTGTTGCAGCGGCAGGGCTACGGGCGCACCGACACGGTCGTCGACAAGGGCGAATACGCCGTGCGCGGCTCGATCGTCGACATCTTCCCCTCGGGGATGAACGAAGGACTCCGGCTCGATTTCTTCGGCGACGAGCTGGAAAGCCTGCGCAGCTTCGATCCGAACACCCAAATGAGCACCGGCGTGCTCAAGTCGCACCTGCTGCTGCCCGCGAGCGAGGCGCTGCTCGACGAGGAGAGCATCAAGCGTTTCCGTGGCCGCTACCGCGAAATGTTCGGCGCGGCGGCGACGCAGGACCCTCTCTACGAAGCGGTAAGTGAAGGTCGGCGGCTCGCCGGGATGGAACACTGGCTGCCGCTGTTCGAGGAACGGATGGCGACGCTGTTCGACCATCTCGGCGAGGCGGACCAGGTGGTGATCGACAGCGCCGCTTTGCAGGCGGGCGAAGAACGCCTCGCCGACATCGCCGACTATTGCGAACAGCGGACCGGCGCGACCGGCCAGGCCAAGGGCGGCTACCGCCCGCTGCCGCAGGATGCGTTGTACCTGACGCAGGACGAGTTCGGGCGCGCGCTGGACGAGGCTCCGGCCCACCGCGCCTCGATCTTCTCCGAACCCGAAAGCGGGAGCGTGGTCGATTTCGGCTTTTCCTCGGCGCGCGATTTCGCGCCCGAGCGTGCGCGCGGCGACAACGTCTACGACGCTGCGGCGAAGCACCTCCAGGCGGTCGGCAAGGCGGGTAGGAAGCCGATCTTCGCCGCCTATTCGACCGGCAGCCGCTCGCGCATCGCCTCGATCCTGTCGGAGGCGGGCGCCGAAACCAAGCTGGCCGACGGCTGGCAGGAAGCGCTCGGCCTTGCCGCGAAGGGGAAGCCGGTCGCGCTGGTCCTCCCGCTCGAAACCGGCTTCGCCAACGCCGAACTCGAACTGCTGACCGAGCAGGACGTGCTCGGCGACCGGCTGGTTCGGCGGCGCAAGCGGCGCAAGGATTCGGACGCCTTCCTCGCCGAATTGCAGGCGCTCAACCGCGGCGATTTGGTGGTCCATGTCGAACACGGGATCGGCAAATATCTCGGGCTCGAACCGGTGCCGGTCGGCCAGTCGAAGCACGATTGCGTGATGCTCGAGTATCGCGGCGGCGACAAGCTCTACATCCCGGTCGAGAATATCGACGTGCTGAGCCGCTACGGCTCGTCCGAGGAGGCGGTCCAGCTCGACCGGCTCGGCGGCGAGGCGTGGCAGAAGCGCCGCGCGCGGCTCAAGGAGCGCATCCGCGAGATCGCGGGCGAACTGATGCAGGTCGCCGCCGAACGCGCGCTCAAGCAGGCGCCGGTGCTCGAAGCCGAGGAAGCGAGCTTCAACCAGTTCGTCGACCGCTTCCCGTGGGAAGAGACCGACGATCAGGACCGCGCCATCGCCGACGTGCTGCGCGATCTCGAAAGCGGCAAGCCGATGGACCGGCTGGTGTGCGGCGATGTCGGCTTCGGCAAGACCGAGGTCGCATTGCGCGCCGCCTTCGTCGCGGCGATGAACGGGCAGCAGGTGGCGGTGGTCGCGCCCACGACGCTGCTCGCGCGGCAGCATTACCAGAACTTCACCGAACGCTTCGCCGGCTTCCCGCTGAAGATCGGCCGCCTCAGCCGGCTCGTGCCCTCGAAGGAGATGAGCGACACGCGCGCCGGTCTTGAAAAGGGCGATGTCGATATCGTCGTCGGGACGCATGCGATCCTGTCGAAGAGCACGAAGTTTCGCGATCTCGGCCTCGTCATCGTCGACGAGGAGCAGCGCTTCGGCGTGACGCACAAGGAAAAGCTCAAGCAGCTGCGCACCAACGTCCACATGCTGACGCTCACCGCGACGCCGATCCCGCGCACGCTGCAGATGGCGATGTCGGGGCTGCGCGAGCTGTCGACCATCCAGACCCCGCCGGTCGACCGCCTCGCGGTGCGCACCTACGTGATGGAATGGGACGACATGGTGATGCGCGAGGCGCTGCTGCGCGAGCATCACCGCGGCGGGCAGAGCTTCATCGTCGTCCCGCGCATTTCCGACATGGAAGGGATCGAGGAATGGCTCCGCGAGCATGCTCCGGAGGTGAAGTTCGTTACCGCGCACGGCCAGATGAGCGCGGGCGAGATCGAAGAGCGGATGAGCGCCTTCTACGAAGGCAAATACGACGTGCTGCTCTCGACCACGATCGTCGAATCGGGGCTCGACCTGCCGAGCGCCAACACGATCATCATCCACCGCGCAGACATCTTCGGCCTCGCCCAGCTCTACCAGCTGCGCGGACGCGTCGGCCGGGCCAAGCTGCGCGCCTATGCCTACCTCACCTACGAGAAGGATGTCGCGCTGTCCGAAGTGGCCGAGAAGCGCCTCAAGGTGCTCGGCGATCTCGACAGCCTCGGCGCCGGGTTCCAGCTCGCCAGCCACGACCTCGATATCCGCGGCGCGGGCAATCTGCTCGGCGACGAGCAGTCGGGCCATATCCGCGAAGTCGGGTTCGAACTCTACCAGTCGATGCTCGAGGATGCGATCCTCGCCGCGAAGGCGGGCGCGGCGGGGCTGGAAGCGAAGCCGGAAAATATCAGCCCGCAGATCACCGTCGACGCGCCGATCATGATCCCGGAGGACTACGTCCCCGATCTCGCGGTGCGCATGGCGCTCTACCGGCGCCTCAACGACGCCTCCGACAAGGCCGAGATCGAGGCGATGGCGGCGGAGATGATCGACCGCTTCGGCCCGCTGCCGCCCGCGACCGCCAATCTCGTCCGCCTGATCGAGATCAAGCACCAGGCCATCGCCGCCAATATCGCCAAGATCGATGTCGGCGCGCGCGGCACGCTGGTGACGTTCCACAACGACGATTTCCCCGACCCCGTCGGCCTGCTCGCCTGGGTCGACCGGCTCGAGGGCACCGCGCGGCTGCGGCCCGACATGAAGCTGGTCATCAACCGCGCCTGGGGCGACCCGCAGTCGCGGCTCAACGGACTGTTCCAGCTCACAAAGGGGCTGAGCGGGATCGTGCGCAAGGCGGCGAAGAAGAAAGAGACGGCGTAATCCTCCCCGCGCCGGGGAGGATCAGCGCGCCGCCAGCTCGGCGAATTCCTCAGCCGTCATCGGTTTCGCTCCGAGGAACCCCTGCCACCGGTCGCACCCCTCGCGGCTGACGGCGGCGCGCTGTGCCGCCGTCTCTATCCCCTCCGCGATCACCAGCAGGTCGAGTGCCTTCGCCATCGCCATGATCGCGCGGAAAACGGCGAGATCCTGCCGGTCGGTGGTGATCCCTTCGACCATCGAACGGTCGAGCTTCAACGCCGCGAGCGGCAGCACCTTGAGATAGCGGAAATTGCAGAACCCCGCGCCGAAATCGTCGAGCGCGACGGAGATACCCTCGTCGGCGAGCGACCGCAGCATCTGTGCGGTCCGGTCGAGCCCGTCGACCAGCGCCTGCTCGGTGATCTCCAGCGTCAGGCGCGACGCGGAAAAACCCGAGCCGGACAGGCATTCGCGCAGCATCGCCGGATAGCCCGGATCGGCCAGGTCGTCGGCCGTCGCGTTGAGCGCCAGACGCAGTTCCTCTGGCCAGTGCGCGGCGCGCGCCATCGCGATTTCGCAGACATGCTGCGCCAGCCGCTCGCCGAGCCCGGCATCCCTCGCCAGCGCGAACACCCGGTCGCCCGATAACATTCCCTGCTCGCGATGCTCCCACCTTACGAGCGCTTCGGCCCCCGCAAGGCGGTCGTCCCCGCACAGGAATTGCGGCTGGAACAGCACTTCGATCGCGCCGCTCTCGATCGCCGATTCGAGCTCGTCGACGCGCTGCGGCGCGGCCTGCCGGCGGCGGTCGGTGCGGGTGCGGCGTTCGGTCATCGGACGGGCGATTTCGGCGGCATCGGTCATCGCATGTCGCCTAGGCGAGCTTTTCGCGCAAGGGGCCGCAGATTCTGCCGCGTTGCCAAATGGCACAGCCCCCCATAGGGTCGCGCCGCGCCGCAAACAGTGCATGAGAGGGCGACCTTGGGCAGCAATCACGGTTTCACGCAGCTCGCGCTGCTCGCTTCGGAAACCGACCGTGCGCAGCAGGCGGCGAGCGAGCTGGCCGAGGTGCACGACTGGGTTGCGCTCGAGGAGGCCGACGCCGTCGTGGTGGTCGGCGGCGACGGGTTCATGCTGCACACGCTGCACGGCATGCTCGATGCGGGCACGATCCGCCCGGTCTACGGCATCAATCTCGGTACGGTCGGCTTCCTGATGAACCGCTACCGCGCCGGGGTGAAGCTGCTCGACAAGATCAACCGCTCGCGCTCGATCGCCATCGCACCGCTGCGGATGGAGGCGGTGACGCAGACCGGCGAGCACCATGTCGCCTGCGCGATCAACGAAGTCTCGCTGCTGCGCGAAACGCGCCAGACCGCCAAGATCGAGGTCACGGTCGACGACAAGGTGCGGATCAGGGAGCTGGTCTGCGACGGCGTGCTGGTAGCGACCCCGGCGGGCTCGACCGCCTACAACCTGTCCGCCAACGGTCCGATCCTGCCGCTCGATTCGCAGCTGCTCGCGCTGACCCCTATCAGCCCGTTCCGCCCGCGCCGCTGGCGCGGCGCGATCCTGCCCGACCGCGCGACGATGACATTCCGCGTCAACGAGCCCGACAAGCGCCCGGTCTCGGCGGTCGCAGACCAGCGCGAGTTCCGCGATATCGCCGAGGTTTCACTCGAGATCGCGAGCGATTCGGAGCTGACGCTGCTGTTCGATCCCGGGCACGCGCTCGACGAGCGGATCGTCGCGGAGCAGTTCGTGACGTAGCTCTTGTTGCGTGCGGATCGGACCTCCGTCCGATCCTTGGCTGTTCCATCCCACGCCCCCACCCGGCCACCCCGACGTTAGTATCCTATGGGTGGCCGGGTGGGGGCGTGGGATGGAACAGCCCCGGCGGTCAGATGTCTGCCACCTGGTGACAGGTCAAATCACCGCCGGAAAACAAGACTCCGGAAACCAGAACCAACCTCTTGCCAAACGAATCCGCCGCCCATATAGGCGCATCCCTGCCCGCAACCGGGGGCCATTCCCCGATAGCTCAGCGGTAGAGTAGGTGACTGTTAATCACTTGGTCGTTGGTTCGAATCCAACTCGGGGAGCCACCCGGCGGCAGGCATGAAAAAGGGCGCGAAGGCGATGGCCTCCGCGCCCTTTTTCATTGCGCAGGATCAAGCCGCCCCGTGGCAGTGCTTGTACTTGCTCCCCGAACCGCACGGGCACGGCGCGTTGCGGCTGATGTCCTGCCCGGCATAGGGGTTGTCGCCCTTCGTCGCCGCGCCGCCCGGGCTCGCCGCCGCGCGCGGACTGCCGGCAAGCGAACCGAACAGGTCGGCCCGCTCGGCCGATCCTTCGCCGTCGTTCGAATCGTCGAGCCCGGTCAAAGGGTCGATATGACCGGTGAGGAAATCGGGCAGGTCGGGCAGCGCCTGCTGCGGCGGCGGGGGCGCCGCGCGCAGCTCGCTCTTGATCAGGATACCGGTGATGTCCTCGCGCAATTTGTCGAGCATGCTCTCGAACAGGCCGAACGCCTCCTGCTTGTATTCGTTGATCGGCTGCTTCTGCGCATAGGCGCGCAGGAACACGACCTGGCGCAGCGCATCGAGCGTGGCGAGGTGCTCCTTCCAGTGATGGTCGAGCCGGTCGAGCAGGATCGACTTCTCCACCCGCCGCCAGATCGCCGGATCGCTGTTGGCGATCTTCTGCTCCATGATCCTGTCGGTCTCCTCGCGGATGCGCTCTTCGAAGATCTCGGGCTCGACCGCGTCCTCTTCCAGCCACGCATCGATCGGCGGCTGGACGCCGAGCACCTCGTCGAGCCGCGTCTTGAGGCCCTCGATATCCCATTGCTCGGGATAGGAGCCGGGCGGGCAGGCTTCGGTCACCAGCGTGTTGATCGTGTCGTGGCGCATGTCGAGCACGACGTCGTCGACCGCCTCCGAATCCATGATCTCGCCGCGCTGCTCGTAGATCACCTTGCGCTGGTCGTTCATCACGTCGTCGTACTGGACGACCTGCTTGCGGACGTCGTAATTGCGCGCCTCGACCTTCTTCTGCGCGGTCTCGATCGCCTTGGACAGCCAGCGCGAACCGATCGCCTCGCCATCCTCGAGGTTCGAATTCATCATCTTGGCGAACAGCGTGTCGGGCCCGAAGATGCGCAGCAGGTCGTCTTCGAGGCAGAGATAGAAGCGCGACAGACCCGGGTCGCCCTGGCGGCCCGAGCGGCCGCGCAGCTGGTTGTCGATGCGGCGGCTCTCGTGGCGCTCGGTGCCGAGCACGAACAGGCCGCCGGCCTCTTTGACCTTCTGCCGTTCCTCGGCGACTTCCGCCTTGATCCGGTCGATTTCCAGCTGGCGCTTGGAATCGTCGTCGGCGAGGTCCTTCAGCTCGTCCTCGATCCGGAACTCGACATTGCCGCCGAGCTGGATGTCGGTACCGCGCCCGGCCATATTGGTGGCGATGGTGACCGCGCCAAGCCGGCCCGCCTGCGCCACGATATGCGCCTCGCTCTCGTGGAAACGGGCATTGAGCACCGAGTGCTTGACCCCCTCTTTGTCGAGGAACTGGCTGAGCAGTTCGGACTTTTCGATCGAGACCGTGCCGACCAACACCGGCTGGCCGATATCGTTCTTCTCCTTGATCGCCTTGGCGATCGCGCCGAACTTGTCAGCCGTGTTCTTGTAGAACTCGTCCTCCTCGTCGATCCGTCCGACCGGGACGTTGGTCGGGATCTCGACCACGTTCATCTTGTAGATGTCCCAGAATTCGCTCGCTTCGGTCGCGGCGGTGCCGGTCATGCCCGACAGCTTGGGATACATGCGGAAATAGTTCTGGAAGGTGATCGAGGCGAGCGTCTGGTTCTCGGGCTCGATCTTGACCCCTTCCTTGGCTTCGCACGCCTGGTGCAGACCGTTCGACCAGCGGCGCCCTTCCATCATGCGCCCGGTGAACTCGTCGATGATGACGACCTTGTCGTCCTTGACGATATAATCGGTGTCGCGCTTGAACATGATGTTCGCCTTGAGCGCCTGGTCGAGATGGTGGACCACCTGCGTGTTCTCGACATCGTAGAGATTGTCGGTTTCGAGCAGCCCCGCCTCGCGCAACAGGTCCTCGACCGCCTCGTTGCCGTCTTCGGTCCAGCTGATATTCTTGGTCTTCTCGTCCTTCTCGTACCAGTCTTCCGGCACCTGTTTCACGATCTCGTCGAGCTTGACGTAGAGATCGGACTTGTCCTCGGTCGGGCCGGAAATGATCAGCGGCGTGCGCGCCTCGTCGATCAGGATCGAATCGACCTCGTCGACGATCGAGAAATTGAACGGCCGGTGGACCATTTCGCGCTTCGAATGCTTCATGTTGTCGCGCAGGTAGTCGAAGCCGAATTCGTTGTTCGTGCCGTAGGTGATGTCGGAGGCATAGGCCTCGCGCCGCTGCGCCTCGGGCAGGTTGGGCACGATCACACCGACGCTCAGGCCGAGCCAGCGGTAGATCTGGCCCATCCATTCGGCGTCGCGTTTGGCGAGGTAGTCGTTGACGGTCACGACATGGACGCCCTTGCCCTCGATCGCGTTGAGATAGGTCGCGAGCGTGGCGACCAGCGTCTTGCCCTCGCCGGTCTTCATCTCGGCGATCTCGCCGCGGTGGAGCACGATGCCGCCGACCAGCTGGACGTCGAAATGCCGCATGCCGAGCGTGCGCACCGACGCTTCGCGTACGGTGGCGAAAGCTTCGGGCAGGATATCGTCGAGCGTCTTGCCTTCTTCGATCTGCGCACGGAACTTGTCGGTCTGCGCCTTGAGCTCCTCGTCGGTAAGCGCCTGAATCTGCGGTTCCAGGTCGTTGATCTGGTTGACGATCTTGCCGAGCGAGCGGACGTAGCGGTCGTTGGCCGAGCCGAAAATGGCCTTGGCGATGGATTGAATCATGGAAAATGTGCCCCGGGAGGGTGGAATTTATGGGAACACGCCCGTGCGCGATCGCGCCGGGCGGTTGGGATTCGGAGAATGCTGGGAGTGCGGCGCTATTCGAGCGCGCGGTCCGGACCGTACTGGACAGTCGGAATATATATGATGACCGGCTTGCGCGGCTTGCATTTCGGGTTCTGCTCGCGCTTGGAAGGCGCGGTCCCGCGCTGCGAACGGCATTCGCATTCGTCCGCGGAAGGAGCCGAAGGCGCCGGCTTGCTGGTGCCGACCTGCGCGCTCAGCGCGTCGGTGACGCTCGCATTGAGCGGCGCACCTGCGGCGGCAAGGCCGGTGATAAGTGCAAGGCAGGTGAGTATGCGGCGTAGCATGCTGGCGATTAGATAGGTTGTTTAGTCGACCGTGTCCACCGGCTCGGCATCGAGCAATTCGATCGATTCGGGAGCCATGCGGAAGGTGAACTGCACCCGTGCGGGGGTATCCTGCCCCTCGAAGAACATTTGTGACGCGTCGATCCTGGCGCACAATGCCTCGCGCACTGCCTCGCTTTCCTCTCCGATAAGGCGGCAGGACGACACGCTGCCGTCGCGCTCCACGACATAGGTGAGCTTGAACAGGCCGAGTGGAGAATACTCCTCCTCGGAATCGCCCGGAATGCTCCAACGCACGACGTTTCGCCACGTTGCCGCGACCGGCTTGCCCTGATCGTCCGTGGCGGGATCGAACCGGGCACGGTCGGTAATCAGGGCGCAGGTGTGCTCGTCGAGCCGCGCATGGCCGCTGGAACCGGTTACGCGGCATGCGGTAACGGTGCCGTCGGCATCCACGTCCAGTTCGAACCGGACCGCGCCCTGAATCTCCTCGCGCAGCGCCCATATCGGATAGTCGTTTGTGCCCGCCCAGGAACCGGGATTGTTCGCCGGCTGGGGCGCGGTCCAGCCCTCTTGGGCGGCAGTAGGAACCGCAATCGACAGCGCTGCGATCCCGGCGACCAGAGAAAATAAAGCGATTTTGGTCATTTGCGCAATCTACCCAGTAGATGGCGTTGCCGCAACACGATCCGGGCTATAAGCGCCATGCCGATGGAACTCGAACCTTCGCCGCTGGCGCTGCCCTTCCCCGACATGCCCGAAATCGGCGGCGTCACGCTGCGCGTGGCGCGGGCGCGGTACAAGGAATGGGATCGCTGCGACCTGACCTATGCCGAGCTGACGGAAGGCACCGCTGTCGCTGGCGTATTCACCAAAAGCGCCTGCGCTTCGAGCGAGGTCGAGCTGGGGCGCGAGCAGGTCAGGCTGGGCCGTGCGCGGGCGCTGGTGGTCAATGCGGGCAATTCGAACGCCTTCACCGGTTATCGCGGGCGCGAGGCGGTCGAGCAGATCATGGCGCAGGTCGCGGCGCATCTCGACTGCGACCCGAGCGACGTGTTCGTTTCCTCGACCGGTGTGATCGGCGTGCCGCTGCCCAGGGACAAGGCGCGCGAAGGGGTCGAGAACGCGCTCGCCGCCGAACCCTGCGGCTGGGAGGAAGCCGCCAAGACGATCGGCACGACCGACACCTTCGCCAAGGGCGCGCATGCCTCTGCTGTCGTTGGCGGTCGGCGGGTCGAGTTGTGCGGCATCATAAAGGGCAGCGGCATGATCGCGCCCGACATGGCGACGATGCTCGGCTATATCTTCACCGATGCCGACATCGCGCCCGAATTCCTCCAGCAATTGCTCGAAAGTGCCAACGGGAGCACCTTCTCCTGCATCACCGTCGACGGCGATACGTCGACCAGCGATACCGTGCTTGCCTTCGCCACGGGCAAGGCCGGCAATCCGCGGCTCGTTTCGTTCGACGATGCGGGCGCCGATGCCTTCGCGGCCGCGCTGCAGGACGTCTGCCGCCAACTCGCACATCTCGTCGTCCGCGACGGCGAAGGCGCGCAGAAATTCATCGAGATCGCGGTTGCCGGCGCCGAAAGCGACGACAGCGCGCGCAAGGTCGGGCTCGCGATCGCCAATTCGCCGTTGGTCAAGACCGCCATCGCGGGCGAGGACGCCAATTGGGGCCGCGTGGTGATGGCCGTCGGCAAGGCGGGCGAACCGGCCGATCGCGACCGGCTGTCGATCGGCTTCGGCGGCGCCTGGGCTGCGCGCGACGGACAGCCGGTGGCGGATTACGACGAGGCACCGATCGCGGCGCACCTGAAGGGCCGCGAAATCGGTATCGATGTCGATCTGGGTCTCGGGGACGGCCGTGCAACGGTGTGGACCTGCGACCTCACGCACGGCTACATCGCCATCAATGCGGATTATCGTTCGTGAACGATATCATGGCCTTCCACGCTGCGGTCGAGCGGCTGCTGCGCGAAACATCCGAAAAGGCGATCCTGCCGCGCTACCAGGCGCTCAAGGCCGGCGAAGTCGAGGACAAGGGCGGCAACGATCCGGTCACCATCGCCGACCGCGAGGCCGAAGACCTGCTTACCGAAGGCCTGTCCAAGCTCGCCGACCTGCCGGTCGTCGGCGAAGAAGCCGCGCATGCCGATCCCTCGGTGCAGGACGCGCTGGCGGGCGATTGCTGGATCGTCGATCCGCTCGACGGGACGCGCAACTTCGCCACCGGCCAGCCGCCCTTCGGTATCCTGCTAGCGATGGCTTCGGGCGGCGAGGCGCATACCGGGTGGATTTACGATTGCCTCTCCGGGCGGCTGTGCCTCGCGCATCGCGGCAAGGGCGCATTCGTCGACGGCGAGAAGATTGCCGCCCGGCCGACCGGCGAAACGCCGCCCGTCGCCGCGATCTCGCTGATCTTCGTCGAGCAGGACAAACGCGAGGCGATGAAGCGGCACGTCGCGCCGCATTACAGCCTCGTCGACATCCCCTATTGCGCCGCCGAGCAATATCCGCGGCTCGCGCTCGGGACCAACGACGTGTCCTATTTCGAGCGCACGCTGGCCTGGGACCACGCGGCGGGCGCGCTGTGGCTCAACGAGGCGGGCGGCAAGGTGGCACGCCCCGACGGCTCACCCTACCGTGTCGACGAGTGGCAGCGTCAGGGGATGATCGGCGCGGCCAGCCCGGCGCTGTGGGATCAGCTCGCGCGGCGGCTCGAAGAACTCGACTGAAGCTGTTCCTCGAGCCAGGCCTTGAGCTGGCTCTTGGGGCGCGCGCCGGTCAGCTCGGCGGCTTTCTCGCCGTTCCTGTAGAGCGCGAGGAAGGGAATGCCCTGCACGCCGAGCTTGCCGGGCGTATCGGGATTTTCCATGATGTCCATCTTGGCGATGGTCACCTGATCGGCCAGCTCGTCGCTGATTTCCTCGAGCGCGGGCGCGATCATCTTGCACGGGCTGCACCATTCGGCCCAGAAATCGACCAGCACGGGCTTGTCGCTGCCGAGGACGTCGGACTGAAAGCTGGAATCGGTGACGTTGACGGTCGCCATGGGAACATCTCCTGTTGCGTTGCGCCCTATCTAGGCGCGAACTTCCTTCACTCAACGGCCAGGCCGGCAAAGCTTTCCTGCCCTGTGGACAAGACGGGTTTGCGTGCGGCGAGGATTTCGGGCGGGATTTCGATCAATTGCGGGGTCTGCGTGTACAGCACCGCGGCGCGGATGGTCCGCCCGGGATAGATTTCCGCGAGCGCTGCGGCGTAGGCGCCCATCTGCGCCAGCGTCGATTGCGGGATGTCGTCGAGCGAGGCGGGAGGCCGCCGCGCGGTCTTGAAATCGACCACGGTCACCTCTTCAGGGGTGATCAGCAGGCGGTCGGCAAAACCGGCGACGACCTGTCCGTCCACCGTCGCTGCAAGCGGCACTTCGGCGAGCGCATCGGGGCCGAAAATGGCAGCGTGATCGGGGTGCTCGAGCACCGCCAGCGCGGCAGCGAGCATCTCGTTGCGTTCGCCGGTCGCGAGCTCGCCCGCCTGCCGTTCGAGCCAGGCCCGTCCCCGCTCCTCGCGCTCCGCGGCGGCAACGTCGGGCAAGCGTTCGAGCAACGCATGGATCAGCACCCCTCGCCGTGCAGCGGCAGCCAAAGCCTCGGGCGGGAGTGGCGGATCGGCTCCCCTCTCCTCGCCCGCAGACGACGGCGCGAGCGGACGCGGGGGGCGCGGTTCGGGGCCGATCGGCGTGCGGGCCCATTGGGGCAGGTCCGCCGATGCCGCGACGCCGCCGTCCGCGCTGGCCGCCTGTCCGGCTGCCTTCTCGCCCCATTGGGCCGCCTCGCCCCAGACCGGGTCCTCGACCGGCTCGCTTGCGACCAGCGGCGCCAGGCGGGCGTACCAGCTGTCGGGCGCCGGTTCATCCTCGCGCGCACCGAGCGCGCCACCGACGAACAGCGCCTCCTCCGCGCGCGTCATCGCAACGTAGAGCAGCCGCCAGTGCTCCTGCCGCTCGGCCGCCCTCGCCGCCCCTTCGGCCGCGGCGATCCGCCCGACCCGTTCCTCACCGCGCAGGCCGGGGAGCGGGATCGAGCGCCCTTCCCCGCCCGGCAGTTCCTCGCGCAGCGACAGTCCGCGCACCGGCGAAGTGTCGGGATTGCCGGTCGCGTCGGCGAGGATCACGATCGGCGCCTGCAACCCTTTCGAACCGTGCACGGTCATCACCCGCACCAGCCCCTCGCCCGCACCCGCCTCGCGCTTGAGCTCGCCCTCGCCCGCATCGAACCAGTGGATGAATCCCGCGAGGCTGGCGGTGTGCGATGCGGCATAGGCAGAGGCGGCGTTGAGCAATTCGTCGATCGGATCGTTCGCCTCGCTGCCGAGCCGCGCGACCAGCCTGCGCCGCGCCTGCCACGGCCCGACCAGCATCCAGTAGAGCAGCCCCTGCGGCGGCTCGATATCGGCCAGCCGCAGCAGGTCGCGCAGCCTGTCAGCCACCGCCATCGCCTCGGGATGCTCCGACCGGCGCAAGTGATCCCACAGACGCACGCCCTTCTCGCGCCAGCCATGGTCGAGCAATTGCTGCTGGCTCCAGCCGACGATCGGCGAGACGAGCAGGTTGGCGAGGCTGAGATCGTCGAGCGGCTGCGCCGCGAAGCGCAGCGCCGCCATCAGGTCCTTCACCGCCAGCGGCGCGCCGAGCCGCAGCCGGTCGACCCCCGCCACCGGCACCCCCGCGGCATAGAGTCGCGCGACGATCAGCCCGGCCAGTTCGCGGCGCTTCCTGACCAGCACCATGATATCGCCGGGCCCGGCGGTGCGCCTGGTGCCCTTGACCAGCGGGTAGGACCCGATCCAGGCCTTGACCTGCGCCGCGATCCGGTCGGCCATGATCCGCTCGGGCTCGGAGATCCATTCCTCCGGACCCGTGTCGCCGTCGTCACCGGGCTGGCCGTCGACCGGCTTCCACAGCACCACTTCGCCGGGGCGCTCGTCGCCTTCGTGCCGGTCGGGATCGTCGGCGAGACCGAAATTCTCCGGCCCGATCGCCGCGATCGCCTTGTCGACGAAGTCGAGCACCGGCTGCGCGGTGCGGTAGGAACGCCCGAGGCCGAGGCTCTGCAATTCGCGCGCCCCGACCGGCGGGCGTAATTGCGCCGCATTGGCGGCGGCATCCCGCATGATCCGGTCGAAATGCGCGCGCGCAGTCTCGAAATTCTCCGGGCTCGTACCTTGGAAGCCGAAAATCGCCTGCTTGTAGTCGCCGACCACGAAGATGGTGCGCTGCCTGCCCTCACGCTGCCCCTCGCCGGAGAAGAAATCGTCGGTCAGCGCGCGGATGATCGACCATTGCGCCTTGTTTGTGTCCTGCGCCTCGTCGATCAGGATATGGTCGAAGCGCCGGTCGAGCTTGAAGCGGATCCACTCGGCCATCTCCGAGCGCGCCAGCAGCGCGGCGGCGCGGCGGATCTGGTCGTCGAAATCGATCAGCCCCTCGCGCGTCTTCGCCTCCTCCCAGCGCAACGCGAAACGGCGGCCGACGGTGAGCGCCGGAACCAGCAATTCGACCAGCGCGAGCAGGGCCTGCAGTTCGGATATGCGCGACAGCGACGCCAGCACAGCGCCTGCAGCCTCGGCATACATGCTCTCGTGCTTCTCGAGCGATTTGAGCGCGCGCGGCTCGTCCTTCAGCGTGAACAGCGCGCGGCGCAGTTCGTCGGACAGCGCGACGCGCGCCGCCGGATCCGCCGCTTGCCAAGCTTCGATCGCATCGATGCTCTTTTGCGCGGTAGGAGTGCCCCACGCACGGTTGGCGGAAAGGCACAGCTTTAGCCCCTCGATGTCGAACACATCGTCGGTGCACAGCTCAGCGACTGCATCCTCGCCCGCATCGGCGGCGAGCCCGATCAGCCGCTTCACCCGCGGCTCGATATCGCCGTCCTGCCAGCTGCCGGCCCCGGACCAGGCCTCGCGCGCCGCGGCGCAGCGCATCAGCCAGCGACGCACGCCGTCGGCGCCCATCCGCATGCTGAGCAATTCGACCATGTCGATCAGCGCGCGCTCATCGGCCTGCTCCCATTCGACCAGCATCGCGGCGAGCGTTTCGTGGGCGAGGATATCGCGGTCGCGGTCCTCCATCGGGCGCGTGCCCGGGACCAGTCCGGCCTCCTCGGGAAAGGCAGCGAGCAGCCATTGCGAGAAAGCGTGGATGGTGTCGATCCGCAGCCCCCCGCCGGGGCAGTCGAGCACCTTGGCGAACAATGTCCGCGCGCGCGCCTGCGTCTCGGGATCGAACGGCGCGCCGATCGCCTTGAGGTCGCTCGCCAGCGCCTCGGGCTTCATCCGCACCCAGTTCGCCAGCACCTCGTTGACGCGCACCGCCATTTCCGCTGCGCCCGCCTTGGTGAAGGTCAGGCACAATATCTGCTCGGGCGCGACGTCCTTGCGCAAGAGCAGCCGCAAGACCCGCGCGGACAGCACCTGCGTCTTGCCGGTCCCGGCCGAGGCCGACAGCCACACGCTGTCCTGAGGATCGGCGGCGAGCGCCTGGTTGCCGGCGAGCGGATACACCCGTCCAGTGTTTTTGGGCCCGCTCACGTCTCGCGCCCCATCCACTCGTCGAGCCGCATCAGCTGGTCGAAGGTCGCATAGCCCGGCGCATCCGGATTGAGCCGCGCGGTGAACGGCGCATCGCCGAGAATCCACGTATCGAGCGCCTCGTCGAGATAGTCCTGCGCCTGCGGCAGGAATTCCTCGGGCGGAATGCCGCTGCGCTTGTTGCCTTCGAGGATCGGCGTGGCGACGAAACCGAACCCCGTCTCACTCCGGTCGTTGCGCGCCAGCGACCAGTATTCGAACCGGCTCGCCTTCCCTTCGGCACCTTCGAACCCGCCGGCCTCGACCATCAGCCCGAGCGTGCCGAGCTGGAGCGCGTAACCCGCCTCGACCTGCGCCCCGCTCGGCGGACGGCCGGTCTTGTAGTCGATCACCGCGAAGCTGCCGTCCTCGAGCCGGTCGAGCCGGTCGATGCGCCCGAATATCTCGATGCCCTTCGTCTCCATCCGGCCCCAGGTCTCGAACAGCTGCGGGCTACGCGAAGGGTCGGCGGCAATGGTGCTCTCGACCCATTCGAGCGCGCGCAACAGCCTCGGGCGCCACAGCGCACGGGTGAGCGGGTGCGCGTTCATTGCGGCCAGTTCGTCGTCGGCGATGGCGGCGAGGTCGCCCTCTCCCTTGTGCCAGCGTTCGAGGATCGCATGCGCCACCTCGCCTTGCCATGCGGGCGTCGGATCGGCGTCGAGCGCGTCGAGTTCGGCGAGGCGCAGGATCGCCGAAGCGTAGAACTGGTACGGGTCGGAGCGCAGCCGGTCGAGCGCGGTCACACTGACGCGCACCGTGCGCTGCTCGGCGGAGGGCATCGGTTCGGGGCGCGGATAGAGCGGCGGCTTCTCGGTAGCGGCGTCGATCGCGCGGGCCCATTCGGTGGGGCGGTCGTCGGTGTGCCTGTCGAGCAGGTCCTCGCCGAGCAGCGCGCGCACGCGCAACAGGAAGCGCGAGGGGATCGCCGGGCCGCTCTCGTCGCGCTGCGACCGGCTCAGCACCACTTCGGGCGCGCCGAGCATCGCAGCGAGATCGTGGCCCGCCAGCCCGATGCGGAAATCCGCCCCCGGCACGCCGAGCGCGCGCAGCACCGGCGGCGCGAGCAGAGGGTCGGTCGCCGAGCGCGCCGGCCAGGTGCCCTCGTTGAGCCCGCCGCACAGCACCAGGTCGGCGCGCGCCATCCGCGCTTCGAGCAACCCGTAGATCGCGACCCGCGGATGCCCGCCATAAGGCGGCCGCACCGCGACCTGCTCCATTGCATCGCGCATCGCCGCGTCGAGATCGCCGGTATCGAGCCGGGTGCCGACCGCGCGCGCCTGCAGCCGCAAGTCCTCGACAAACCGCGCGAGCGCCCGCCCGTCCTCGCGCGCCCACAGTTGCTCGCCGCACAGCGCCTCGCCCGCCGCGGCAAGCCGGTCGAGCAGGTCGGTCAGCGGAGCGCCCTCCTCCTCGCCCGGCAGAGGTTCAAGTATTGCTGCAGCATCAGCCCACCAGTCCGTCACCTGCGCCTCGCGCGCCGCCTCGGCGAGCGGCGCCGGGCCCGGTGCCGGACGCGGACCGCGCAGTTCGAGCTCGAATGCACGTACGTTCTCCAGCCATTCGCGGCGTTCGTCTCCGAACCGCACCAGCGGGTGTTCGAGCAATGCCGTCAGCGCCACCGGGGCGGCCTGCTCGCTCGCAACTTCGGCCAGCAGCAGGAACAGCCGCCCCGCGGGCGTGTTCGACAGCGGCACACCCGCCGTGTCGTCGGCCTGGATATTCCACCGCCGCAAATGCCGTGCCACGCGCTGCGCGAGATTGCGGTCGGGCGTGACCAGCGCGACGCGCTTTTCCGTCTCCTCCAGCGCCTCGCGCACCAGCAAAGCGAGCGCCTGCGCCTCGTGTTCGGGATGCGCCGCCTCGACCAGCCGTACCGCAGCAAGGCGGCGTTTGTCGGCGGGCAGGTCGACCCAGCTCCTGCTCGCTTCGGGCGGGAGGAACAGGCTGGAGATGGCATGGCTGCGGTCGGGATCGGCGGCGGCCAGCCCGCGCCGGTGCCAGGGCCGGACTTCGCCGCGCGCGACGCCCATCCGGTTGAGCAGCAGCTTCAGATGGTATTGCGGATGCGTCACCGCGTCGTCGCGCCCGAACGGTGGATCGCCCGCATTTTCGGGCGCGCCCGCAGTGCCGAGCTCGGCCCACACCGCATCGTCCATCGCGAGGTCGAGATCGGGCAGGATCACCGCGCCCTGCGGCAGGTCGGCCACCACGCGGAGCAGCCGGGCCAATGCGGGCGCGGCGCTGGTGACGCCCGCAGCGATTATCGGGGTCGCCGGCGGCTCGGCCTTCCAGCGCTCGGCCGCACGGCGGAACAGCAGGTTGCGCCGCTGCGAGGCGTCGACCTCGCCGCGCTCCTGCAATTCGGCGAGCCAGATGCGCTGGACCGTGGCGAACAGGTGGAGGTTCTGCCGCCAGTGTTCGGACAGGTCGCGCTCGAACAGGTCGAGCACGCGGTCGCTCAGCAATTCCTCCGGGCCGATCTCCTCGGCCAGCAGCCGGTCCATCGCGCGCGCCATTTCGCCCGCGAGCCGCAGCAGCGCGCTCCCTTTCGGCGGCTCCTCCATCTGCTCGCGCAGGATTTCGGCAAGCCGCAGCCAGCGAAAGGTCGGATCGGCGGCGGGCGCGATATCGCTCGCGCCGAGCGGATCGAGCAGGCTGCCGAGCGTCTCGTCGAGGTCGAGATCGCCGACGGTGGCCATGCGTGGCATCAGCATGCCCTTCTGCCCCTCGGCTCCGAAATGGCGGATGAAGGCCTCCTGCACCGTGCGCATCGCGCGGTTCGACGGCAGCAGCAGGGTCAGCCGGGCGAGGCCGAGATCGGGATCGGCATAACGCGGCACCAGTCCCGCGACGAGCGCATCGGCAAAGCCGCGATGCGCGGCGATGGAGTAGATTTCCGGGCCGTCCCTCTCAGACACTCCCGAGCGCTTCCTCGGTCGGCCGGATCGCCTGCGGCGTGCCGACTTCGAACCATTGCCCGGTGAACGGCAGGCCGTAGAGACGCTCCTCGGCGATCGCGCGCTCCCACAGCGTCATGGTGCCGAATCGGCCATCGGGCGCGTCGCGCAGCAGGCGATGGCTGAGGATCTGGATGCCGGTGTAGATGAACGGCGCGACCCGCCCCGAGCGGCGGCGTGTGATCCTTCCGTACGCGTCGAGGTGAAAATCGCCCAGCCCGGAGAAATTGCTCGCGCGCGAGTGCGGCACCACCAGCAGCAGCGCATCCATCAGCTCCACATCCCAGCGCGCCGACAAATCCGCAAAGGCGTCGCGCGGGCCGTCGAGCCAGATATTGTCGGCGTTGAGGCAGAAGAACGGGTCGGGCAGGTGCTTCTGCGCCTTGACCATCCCGCCCCCGGTTTCGAGCAGTTCCCCGCGCTCGTCGGAAATGGCGATTGCGGGCGCCCGGCGCTCGCCGAGATGCGCTTCGAGCGCGTCGGCGAGGTAGTGGACGTTAACCACCGCTTTCGCCACGCCGGCCTCCGCGAGCCGGTCGAGGGCATGGTCGATCAACGGCTTGCCCGCGACCCGCACCAGCGGCTTGGGCTGCGCCGCGGTGAGCGGCCGCATCCGCTTGCCGAGCCCGGCGGCCATCACCATCGCGGTGTCGGAGGCGAGCCTGGTCACTGGATTTCGCCTCCGAACGTATCGCGGATTTCCTGCGGGATGTTGGCCGCAAACCATGCCTCCACCGGCGCCAGCGCGGGATGCCGCAAATCGCGCTCCATCGCTTCCCACACACGCGGGATCATCGAGAGATAGCGCTGCTTGCCGTCGCGTCTGGCGAGCCGGGTGAAAATACCGACGATCTTCGCGTTGCGCTGCGCACCGAGCCGTGCGTAGTCGGCTTCGAACTCCGGCCCCGGATCGGCGGCGGCGATGTAGCGGTCGAGCATCCGACGCTCCAGTTCCGGCGAGACGTCGCGCCGCGCGTCCTGCAGCAGGCTGACGAGGTCGTAGGCCGGGTGACCGACCAGCGCGTCCTGGAAATCGATCAGCCCCTGCTCGCCCGATCCATCAGCGCGCGGCGAGAGCAGCATGATGTTCTCGGCATGGTAGTCGCGCAGCACCGTCACGCCCGGCTGCTGGCGATCGACCAGCGGGCCGAGCGCTTCGTCCCATGCCGCCCGGTACCCGTCCTCGTCGACCGAGAGTCCCATTGCCGGGCAATACCATTCGGTCAGCAGCCCGGCCTCGCGCTGGTAGACATCCATGTCGTAGGCATCGAACGGTCCGGCGGGTTCGCGGTGCAGCCGCACCTGCGCGTCGATCGCCTCGGCGTAGGAGGCTTCCTCGCCGCCCGGATTGCCGTCGAGCCAGTCGCGCATGCGGGCATCGCCGAAATCCTCCAGCAGCACCCACCCTGCCGCGCTGTCGGCGGCATGGATCGCGGGCGCGCGCTGACCGTGATCGGCGAGCCACTCCGCGACATCGAGAAACGGCTGGGAATCCTCCTCGGGCGGCGGGGCGTGCATCAGCATCGCCTTGCGATCGCCTTTGCCGACACGGAAATAGCGGCGGAAGGAGGCATCGCCCGGGATCGGGTCGATCGCGGCATCGCCCCAACCGGCGCGGTGCAGGAAATCGTGCAGGCCGTCAGGCAGGTCGCTCATGCCAGGCGCCCTACCCAATCCGCACCGCGCTCGACAATCGCAATCCGCCCCTGCTCCACGATTTCCAGTGTTATCGACAGGCAGCCCGGCTCATGCGCGAACCCGCCGGCCCGGTCGGGCCACTCGGCGAGCAGCGCGGCACCTTCGCGGTAGTCGTCGAGGCCGATCTCCTGCGCTTCCGCGGCGCGTTCGAGACGGTAGAAATCGGCGTGGACGACGGGCGGATCGAGCGAGTCGTAGGTTTCGACGATGGTGAAGGTCGGCGACGGCACCTCGCCCTCGTGCCCCAGCTCGGCGAGGATCGCGCGAGCAAGCGTGGTCTTGCCGGCACCGAGGCCGCCGGAAAGCGCCACTACGTCTCCCGGCCGCAACTCATGCACGATCTTGGCGCCCAGCGCATACATCGCGGCAAGGTCGGGCAGTTCGATTCTCATCTGCAACCCCAAACCCCGTTCGTGCCGATCCTGTCGAAGCACGCTGGCCTGGCACCAGCGCCCTTCGACAGGCTCAGGGCGAACGGATAGGTGGCGATTGTCACGGCAGCGCGATGGTCACCGTCGTCCCCTCGCCCTTGCGCGAGAGGATGTCGAGCGTGCCGCCATGCGCCTCGACCAGTTGGCGCGCGAGATGAATGCCGAGGCCCTGCTTCCGGCCGCCGTCGCCCGCAGCGGCCTTCTGCGCCTGCGCCAGCTCGTCCTTGCTCATGCCCTTGCCATTGTCCGAGATGACGATCCGCGCGATGCCCTTCGCCTTTGAGAGGTCCACGAGAATCTTCCCGCCCTTCGGCGTGCCGGCAACCGCGTTGTCGAGAATCTGGCCGACCGCCTTGCCGAGCTGGCGCGGATCGGCCTCGAGAGAGCCGCTCGCCTTGCTGCCACGCAGTTCGAGATTGATCCCCTTGTCGACGATCGCCTGCTCGCGCTCGCGCACCACCTGCGTCGCAAAGGGAAACAGGTCGACCCGCTCCTTCGCCAGCGGCAGCAGCCCGGCCTCGCTCTGCGACAGGTCGAGCACGTTCTCGACCTGCTGGGTCAGCCGCGCGACCGATTCGATGATCGCCGCGACGTATTCGCCGGCCTGTTCGCTCAGCTCGCCCGCCGCGCCGGTCTGCAGCAATTCGGCAAACCCGCCGATCGAGGTCAGCGGCGTGCGGAATTCGTAGGACATGTTGGCGAGGAAGCGGGTCTTGACCTCGTCCGCCTGCTCGAGCGCGAGATTACGCTCGCGCAGCGCCGCTTCTGCCTGCTCGTTTGCGGTCACGTCGAGCACGGTAAGCAACCCGTTGCCGTCGGGCAGCGGGACGCCGGCGAATTCGAGCGTGCGCCCGTCGGACAGCACGATCCGCCCCCCCTGCTCCTTGCGGTCTAGCGTCGCGGCGCGGATCACCTCGCCGATGCCCTTGGCCTGCTTCGGACGGTGGAGGTTGGGCGCGATCGCTTCGAGCAGGTCTTCGGCCGAAGGGTGCCCGTCGAGCAGTTCGGGATCGAGCCCCCAGGTCCCGGCGAAACTGCGGTTCCACTGCTGCAACCGGCCATCGGGCGCGAACACCGCGATCGCCTCGTAGAGGCTGTCGAAGGTCGCGGTGCGAGTGCGCAGCAGCGTGTCGCGCGCCGATGACAGAGCGAGCTGTTCGGTACGGTCCTCGGCGATCAGCACCAGCCCGCCATCGGGCATCGGCTGCGCGACGATCCGCAGGTGCGTGCCATCCGAGAGCGGCCACGCTTCCTCCTGCGTTTCCCCGCTGGCGAACCACTCGACATGCTCGGCGCGCCAGGCGGGAAAGTCGCGCACCTCGGGCGTCTTGCCCGCCTCGCGCGCATTGCCGAGGACGTCCGCGAACGGCAGCTTCGCCGCGACCGAGCCGGGCGAGAGCGCGAAGATGCGCCGAAACGGCTGGTTGGCGAAGGCGATGCGGCGTTCGGCATCGAATTGCGCCACGCCGATCGACAGCTGGTCGAGGATGCGCCGCTGCGCCTCGCGGAAGGCTTTGAACTCGCGTGCGAGTTCTTCCATCTCCTCGACATCGACCGCATATCCGGCGACGCCTTCCCTGCCGAGCGGCAGGTCGCTCACGCGCATCGTGCGGCGCTGCCCGTCGACGGTCGAGGCGACGATCCGCTCGACGGGAAGTTTCTGGCTGGCCGCCTGCTGCGCCACCTGTGCGGCGGTCAGCCCGTCGACCTGCTCGATAAGCTCGACCTGGTCGCCGACCACCTTATCGGCACTCTCGGCGCCGACCGCGTCGACATAGGCCTGGTTGACCAGCCGCAACTCGCCTTCGGGGCCGCGAAACCACATCGGGATCGACGCCGCCTCGATCAACCCGACCAGCGCGGCGAAATCGCCCTTGGCGCGGTGCGCCTGCTTGCGCAAATCGGCCAGTTCGCTTTCGCTCTCGCTGAAGTCGAACACCCATACCAGCGCGGCGCCACCCGGCGACACCTGCGGATCCGCGAGAACGCCGCGAAAGGCGAAGCTGCGCCGCGCACCCGCCTGCGTCACCACCATCCGGAACGGCGCGGCCGTCTTCTGCGTGGTGCGGACATTGTCGGACAGTTCGCGCACCTGCGCCTCTGTCAGGCCCTTGCCCGCCCCGCCCGACAGTTCCGACAGGTAGCCCGGCATCGATTCGAGATCGAGCCAGCTCGCCAGCCTGTCGGACGCCTCGATCTTCCCGTCGGTGCGGACGAGCATCGGGATCGCGGGAGCCTCCTCGATCATCCGCGCCATCCGCCGGGCAGCGCGGCGCCCGGCCTCGGCGCGGCGCGCCTTGCCGTAGCCCCACAGCGCCACCCACGCCGCCGCAACCGTCCACACGGCCAGCAGCACGCCGATCAGGGCCAGCGCGGTGGGAGAAAATTCCATGCGATGTCAGCTATGCGCGCAGGCCTCGCGATGCAACGGTAGCTGCACAGATATGAGCCCCCACGAAGGCGGGGGCCTCGGGCCATTGGCGACTCGCTTGCGGCACAAGGTCCCCGCCTCCGCGGGGACTCGGACCACTACCGCTTAGTACCGGTAATGGTCCGGCTTGAACGGCCCTTCCTGCGGCACGCCGATATAGTCCGCCTGCTTCTCGCTCAGCTGGGTCAGCATCACCCCGAGCTTGTCCAGATGCAGCGCCGCGACTTTCTCGTCGAGATGCTTGGGGAGCACGTAGACGTCGTTGTCGTACTGGTCGGTGTTTTTGAACAGCTCGATCTGCGCCAGCGTCTGGTTGGTGAAGCTGGAGCTCATCACGAAGCTCGGATGGCCGGTGGCGCAGCCGAGGTTCACGAGGCGGCCCTTGGCGAGGATCAGGATCGACTTGCCGTCGGGGAAGGTAACCTGGTCGGTGCCTTCCTTGATTTCCTTCCAGTCGTAATTGTCGAGCGCGGAAATCTGGATCTCGGAGTCGAAGTGGCCGATATTGCACACGATCGCCATGTTCTTCATCGCCTTCATGTGCTCGGCGGTGATGACGTCCTCGTTGCCGGTCGCGGTGCAGAAGATGTCGGCGCGCTTGACCGCCTCTTCCATCGTCACGACCTCGAACCCGTCCATCGCCGCCTGCAGCGCGCAGATCGGGTCGATCTCGGTCACCATCACGCGGGCGCCGCCATTGCGCAGCGACTGTGCACTGCCCTTGCCGACATCGCCGTAGCCCGCGACGCAGGCGACCTTGCCCGCCAGCATCACGTCGGTCGCGCGGCGGATCGCGTCGACGAGCGATTCCTTGCAGCCGTAAAGGTTGTCGAATTTCGACTTGGTCACGCTGTCGTTCACGTTGATCGCGGGGAACGGCAGACCGCCCTTCTTGGCGATCTGGTAGAGCCGCATGACGCCGGTGGTGGTCTCTTCGGAGACACCCTTGATGTTCTGCACGCTCTTGGTGAGGTAGCCGGGCTTGGCCTCGACGAAGGCCTTCAATGCCTTCTGCATCTCGACTTCCTCGGCATTGGTCGGCTCGGGCATGGTTTCGCCCGCCTCGATCCGCGCGCCCCACAGCGCGAACATGGTAGCATCGCCGCCGTCGTCGAGGATCATGTTGGCCGTGCGATCCGCGTCGTCGTCGGTAGACCAGTCGAAGATATTGCCGACATATTCCCAATAGTCCGCCAGGCTCTCGCCCTTGATCGCGAACACCGGAATACCCTGATCGGCGATCGCGGCGGCGGCGTGATCCTGCGTCGAGAAGATGTTGCAGGTCGCCCAGCGCACCTCGGCGCCGAGCGCGACCAGCGTCTCGATCAGCACCGCGGTCTGGATCGTCATGTGCAGCGAACCGGTGATCCGCGCACCCTTGAGCGGCTTGTCGGACCCGTATTCCTCGCGCAGCGCCATCAGGCCGGGCATTTCGGTTTCGGCGATCTCGATCTCGTCGCGGCCGTATTGCGCGAGCGAGATGTCCTTGACGATGTAATCCTTGTCGAGAGCGGCAGTGGCCACGCGTATTCTCCTGTTGCGGAATGTCTTTCGGCAGGCCGGTCGGTGGCCTCGTGAGTTCGCCGCGCATGTAGCGATGCGCCCCCGTGGATGCAAATATAAAGACATCTTTATATCCTTCCCCGTTGCCGCGCGCCGCGCAGCGCCTATATCGGCACGCAGACGGACGGGACGACGAAAGGAAATTACAAGATGACGATTTCGGTTGGCGACAAACTGCCCGACGTAACCCTGACCCGTGCGACCGCCGACGGCCCCGAACAGGTCCAGTCGGGCGAATATTTCGCAGGCAAGAAAGTGGCGCTGTTCTCGGTCCCCGGCGCCTACACGCCGACTTGCTCGGCACGGCACCTGCCCGGCTATGTCGACAAGGCCGGTGACCTCAAGTCCAAGGGAGTCGACGAGATTGCCTGCACCGCGGTCAACGACGCCTTCGTCATGAATGCATGGAACAACGACGCCGGCAGCGAGGACATCACCATGCTCGCCGACGGCAACGGCGACTTCGCGCAGGCGGTAGGGTTGACGATGGACGGCAGCGGCTTCGGCATGGGCCAGCGCGGCCAGCGCTACTCGATGATCGTCGAGGACGGCGTGGTGAAGGAACTCAATGTCGAGCAGCCGGGCGATTTCTCGGTCAGCAGCGCGGAACATATGCTCGGCCAGCTCTGAACGGCCGCTATCGATTCACGGGAGCCGGTGCGCCCCGCGGCGCGCCGGCTTTTTCTTGCCCGCGCTCGGGCCAAGTTGAACCGCGGCAGGGGTTTAGTTGATGAAATACATCCGCTGCGGCTGCTTGAAGGTGCTCCAAAGGGAGCCGCTGAAATGCGAAAGCCCCGCTGGGTGGCGGGGCTCGGATGGAAGGCTTTACGGGGTCAAAGAGCGAGTCGCATGGTAGCGGGCGAGCGGCGTGTAGGACAGCGGAAAATCACGGGCGGCGCGCATGCTCACCATGGCGGTCGCAAAGTGAAAGTCGCGTCTTGAAGTTGACGTAACGTCAAGCGGTAGAAGGCTCGCATGAGTGATTCGCTCGATATCGCCGAGGTGGCGCGGCTTACCGGCCTGACCAGTCGCGCTCTGCGCTTTTACGAGGCGCGAGGGCTGGTCGAACCGCTGCGCACGGCCTCCGGCAGGCGATACTATGGATCGGCAGAACTCGAACGGCTGCATCAGATTATCTCGATGAAGCGCGCCGGACTGACGCTTGCCCAGATCCGGAGACTGACCAGCGGGCGCGACTTCGATCTGCGGGCTCTGATTCAGGCACAATTGGAAATTCTCGAAGAGCGCGCGCAACGTATCGGCAATTCCCGCGAACTCCTTCGATCCATCTTGTCCCGCATCGATCACAGCGAGCCCATCGATGTCGCGACCTTCTGCTCGCTGATCAAGCAAGGAGAAACGAGCATGTCGGAAGAAAAATGGTCGGAGATTCAGAACCGCTACATGAACGATCGGCAGCTCAAGGCATTTGAGCAAGCGCAGGCGAGGCTTCCCGCAGATTTCGATCATCAAGCGCATTCCGAGAAGTGGAAGGATCTCGACCGTCGGATCGTGGCGGCGCTACCGATGGACCCGGCCGGTCCCAAAGCGCAGGCCTTTCTCGAAGAGTGGGACGCTCTCATCAAGCCGTTCCTCGAGGTCGCGACTCCCGAAATGCTCGAAGGCGTTCACCGAATGCATGAGAATATCGAGGACTGGCAGGGAGAAGTGGACAATGGCTTCAGCGCCGAAGCCTATCGCTTCCATCAGGCCGCGCACAGGGCGCGAGAGGAGATGAAAGAAGCCTGACATGCGAGCGAGAGAGGCTTCGGCTTCACTTCTACTCGCGCGAGACTTTCGAAGCATGGCGTCGACGAGGAGGTAAAATGGTAGGTCGAATAGGAATGCCGATGCTGGCGGGGATATTCACCGCGGCATGCCTGCTGGCTCTGGGAGAAGGTGCCTTGAAGCTGTGGCCTGCCTATGCTGCCGCAGCGCCGACGAAAAGTTTTTCCATCGCAATGCTTTTCGCTCGGCTGGGACTCGGTGCAGGTATCGTGATGCTCGCAGGTTTTCTCGCCACTACGGCAGGCAAAGGTGATCGCCAACTCGGCTGGTGGATCGGAATCTTCCTCTGTGCGGTGTCGACGCCGCTCCATCTTGTCCAATGGTCGGACTACCCGGTTTGGTATCACTTGACCTATCTCTCCTATCTGATTCCCATCGCAGGACTGGGTGGATGGCTGGCGGCAAACCGAGTTCGGGAGAGCAGGTCATTGCCGAATTCCGGATAGCCCGCTTCCCAACCGGATCAGGACCTGATCGACCTTTGTTGCCAAAACAATGCGGCCGTTCCGAAGCACGGAACAACGGCTTCCGAAATCTGATCTCCGTTCGCTTGGTGCAAAGACGAGGCGCTGGCAATGCCTTTCAACACCCCATCGGCGGCGACATTCCTCCCGGCGTCGCGGATCGTCGAGAAAGGTGCCCGTCATCCGTGAGGTGATCACGCCGCCGCAGGGGTGAGCCCACCGCGCGCGTTCGCGCAGTCATGCACCCCTCCCCTTCCCCCAAAGCGACGGCACCGCCCCGCCCCCACATCCATGGCATTCTGCCGCAGCGATGCCGCTTCGATACTCCCGACCGATCGGATCGCTTCGATCGGATATGGAGGACATCATGAAGAAACTCACCGCACTGGCGGCCGGCGCCGCGCTCGCCTGCTCGATCAACCTCGCCGCGCCGCCGCCGGCCATGGCCGCCGCGAACGACGAGGTCGAATTCTGCCGCACGCTGGTCGAAGCCGAGGTCTTCGGATCGCTCGGCGAATGCGTCGGAACGCTGCGCTCGAACCCGGCCAAGACCTGCAAGAATTACGACACCGACCCGTTCCTGCAGTTTCTCAACTTCCGCAACCGGGGGGAATGCGTGAAGTTCTTCCGCTCGATCACCTGAGCGGTCCGGGGACGGCGGCCGCGCGGTTCCCCACTTCGCGGTCGTCGTTCCCGGAGTTTTATCCGGCTTCGCTGGAAACGGCACCGGCCCGCTCCCCCACCCGGCCACCCACAGGCTATTAACGTCGGGGTGGCCGGGTGGGGAGCGGGCCGGTGCCGTATCGGCGAAGCCGAAAACGACCCTAGTAACCCATCAGCTTCAACACCTCTTCGCGGCTCCTCGGATCGTCGAGGAAGGTGCCCATCATTCGCGAGGTGATCATCCCCACCCCGGGCGTCCGCACGCCGCGCGCGGTCATGCACGAATGCGCCGCCTCGATCACCACCGCCACGCCCTGCGGTTCGAGATGCTCCCAGATGCAGTCGGCGACCTCCGCCGTCAGCCGCTCCTGCACCTGCAACCGCCTGGCGAAGCCGTGCAGCACGCGCGCCAGCTTCGAAATCCCCACCACCCGGTCGCTGGGCAGGTAGGCGATCGCCGCCTTGCCGATGATCGGCGCCATGTGATGCTCGCAATGGCTCTGGAACGGGATGTCCTTCAGCAGCACGATCTCGTTGTAGCCGCCGACTTCCTCGAACACGCGGCTGAGATGGACCGAGGGATCCTCCTCGTAGCCGAGGCAATATTCCTTCCACGCGCGCGCCACGCGCGCGGGCGTGTCGAGCAGGCCCTCGCGCGAGGGATCGTCGCCGGCCCATTCGATCAGCGTGCGGACCGCATCCTGCACGTTGCCGGGCACGGGCAATTTGCCGCGCGGATCGTCTTCGTCGGGTCCGACCAGGCTGCTCAATTGCGTTTCCTTTCCGTAATTCTCTTGCGCAGGGCGTGCAGGCGCGAGTCATTGCCGAACAGGCCGCCTTTCGCAAACGGTTCGAACAGGTCCTCGGGCCGTTCGGGGTCGAGCAGACCCGATTCGGCCACCGCTTCCTGCACCCCGTTGAGCTCGGGCAGTTCGTAGCGGCGCAGCGTGCGGCCTCGTCCGGTGCCGATCCGCTCGACCATCTCCGCCATCGAGCCGTAGCGCGCGAGCATCCCGGGAACCTCCTCGATCTCGAGCCCGCAATGCTCGGCCAGCAGCGAGTGCCGCAGCCGCGCGATTCCCGCGGCGGCATGGCCGTTGCCCTTGCGGCGGCTGTCGATGAACACGTCGCATTCGCTGTCGAGCCCGAGCGAGCGGTTGTTCATGTTGGCCGAGCCGATGCGCAATATCTCGTCGTCGACGATCATGATCTTGGCGTGGGTGTAGATCGGCGTCTCGCCGGTATAGGCGACATAGAGGTTGAACCGGCCCTTGTCGTCGCACGCGCCCAGCGTCCGCACCAGTTCGACCCGGGCGTGGTCCATCGCCTGCTGTTCGAGCCAGCCATCGGCATGCGCGGGATGGACGATGAAGATTTCGGGCGGATCGTCCTCGCTCAGCCGCTTGCACAGCGCCTCGGCAATCCGGCGCGAGGCGAAATACTGACTCTCGGCGTAGATGAAGTGCTTCGCCTCGGCGATCTGGCGCTCGAACAGTTCGGCGATCTCGGAGATCTCGGTGGTGTCGTCGAACTCGCCGCGGGTGCGCGCGATACCGATCTCGACATCCTCGAATTGCGGTTCGAGTTCGTCGGGCCATGCGCTGCGTTCGGCCGGTTCGACCGGGTCGAGCTCGGGACCGCCGGCGCGCCGCCAGCGGTCTTCGCCGAGATGGCGCAGCGCGCGCGCCGCATCGCCTTCGATCATCATGGTGGCGTCGTGCCACGGGCCGTATTTCATTCCGCGCGGCCGCCTGCGGCGCGGATCGTGTTCCTTGTGCTCGCGCGTATCCCAGCGATGCGTGGTCATGTCGATCCCGCCGCACACCGCGAAATCGTCGTCGATGATCGCGATTTTCTGGTGGTGGCTCGCGCCGGTCGGGTGCGCGGTGTCGAATTCGAAATCGATCCGCCGGTGCGGCCACCAGCGCAGCAGGTCGAGCGCCATCGAGCCGCGGCCCATGAACTTGATCGCGCCGTAGCCCCAGCGCAGGATACGGATCTCCAGGTCCCTGTTGTGCCGCGTCAGCCACAGGATGAAGCTGCCGAGCCGCGAGGGCGTCTCCTTCGAGCGGAACTTCTGCCACCAGCGGCGGCCCGGCGCGAGGTGGATGCGCGTGTCGAAGTCCCAGCCGATCAGCAGCGCACGCTGCTTTGCCTCGCACATCGCCTTGCGCATCAGACGAAAATAATCCGCCGCATCGACCACCACGCTGGCGCGCGAGGCGCGCGCATAGCGCCACACGCCCGGCTCTACCGAAGCGTCGTCGTATCCGGTCTCGCTTTCCTCCGGGTCACGCAACGCCCGCCTCCCTCGAGCCGACGCCTATTCCTTGGCGTCTTCCTTCTTCTCGGGCGTCACTTCGGCTTCGGCCTTCTCTTCCTGCTTGCGCCGCTCGAACACCTTTTCCATGTGCTCCTCGTCGGCTTCGGTCAGGTGCTGCTCGAAGTCGGGGAAGTGATCCTCTTCCTCCTCGTCGATATGGTGGCGATAGCGGTGCTCGAAGCTCTTGAACTTGGTCAACCACGCGCCCGAGGACATGTCGGTCGCGGCGAGATCGTTGAGCATTTCGTCGATCTCGTGATGCTCGGCGACCGAATGGCGCGTCTCGCCGGTGGTCGGCGGCTTGCGCAGCATGGTCGAATAGAGCGCCTGCTCCTCGGCCGCGGCGTGCCCCTTCAATTCCTTGGTCAGTTCGGTGAAGAGCCGTTCGCGCTCGTCGGTCTCGCCATGCGTTTCGAGCAGCTTGTCGAGCAGTTCGCGGTGCTTGTCGTGATCGGTCTTGAGCCGTTCGAAGATCTTTTCGGCATGCGCCATGCGGGGTTCCTTCGCGAATTGGGTGTTCGCAAAATCCAACAGGCGAAGCGCGGCAAGGTTCCTCTCGGTCCATTCAGTGCTGGCGCGGTGCGAGGCGGCTTCCCATATCGGCGGCATGAACCCGTTCGACCGCGCACCCCCGACTGCCGCCGAGATGGAAACGATGGCCAGGGCGACCATCCGCGCCATGCCGGGCGCGTTCCGCGAGCACATGACCGACGTGGTCGTGAAGATCGACGAGTTCGCCAGCCGCGAACAGCTCGATGCGGTCGACATCCGCAGCAAATGGAACCTCACCGGGCTCTACGAGGGGCGCCCGGTCAGCGAACAATCGATGTGGGATTCTGGCGACATGCCGCCGGTGATCTCGCTGTTCCGCCAGCCGCTGATCCGCGAATGGCGCGAGACCGGGGTCGATTTCGGCGATCTCGTCCGCCATGTCGTGATCCACGAAGCGGGCCATCATTTCGGCTTTTCCGACGAGGAAATGCACGCGCTCGAGGACAGCGTGGGTGAGGATTAGATTTCCGGCGGCGGCGCGACCTGTCGCTGATTGGCAAATATCGGTCCGCCGGGAGCGGCACCAGCCCACTCCCCCACCCGGCCACCCATAGGATACTATAGTCGGGGTGGCCGGGTGGGGGAGTGGGCTGGTGCCGCAAGGTCAGGACGGAGGTCCTGACCGCACGTAACAAATGACTCCGTGCGGGGGCGCGGGATGGAACAGCCCCGGCGGTCCGACGATTGCCATGCCGTGACAGGTCTCGTCACCGCCGGAGAACCGATCGCAGGGACTCCACGCCGGTGCCGCAATCGGTTCAACTCTGCCGATACCGAACCTTAACCCCGGTTCCGCGCATCCAGCGTGGCGCGCATGTGTTCGAACACCGGCCCGTAGAGCGGATTCTCGAACTCCACCCCGACGAACTGCTGCCTGGACCAGCGGACCGTGGCGATGACCGGGCCGATCGAGCCGATTCGCAGGCTGATCTCCGTCCCCGGCACCATCCGCCCGAAGCGGTCGTAGAAACGGCAGCCGGTCTCCGAGATGTCGAGGATATCGACATCCTTCGCCACCCCGCTGCCCGTGCGGTAGCGGCCCTGCACGGAAATCCCGTGCCGCTCGGTCTTGCGATAGTCGCCTTCGTTCATCGGATCGTCGCGCTTCATCGAAACCGGATTTTACAGCAAGTTGCTTACCAGAACTTGCATGGTTGCGACAGGCGGTCACGGCCCCTTCGATTCCGAACGGGTCCGAACCTTCATACCGACCCACCAAAAAAGCCCACCCCCTCGCGGGAATGGGCTTTTTTGGCGCGCCAGGAAGGATTCGAACCTCCGACCGCCTGGTTCGTAGCCAGGTACTCTATCCAGCTGAGCTACTGGCGCGTGGAGGGCGCACATAGGGAGGCCTTACCGGCTTGGCAATCCCCTAACCGGCGGAACCGGCGAACAGGTGCTGCGCCAGCTTCCGGTCGAGCGGCGGCTTGGCGAGGTCGGCGATCTCGAAAGGAGTGAACCAGCCCAACTCGCCGCCTTCGAGCGCCTGCGGCTCCCCCCGCCATGTGCGGCAGGTGTAAAGCAGGATGACAATCTCGATCCCGTCCGCGGTACGCGCTCCGTCGGCGAATGCGGCCGCTTCGAGCGCTGCCGGATCGAGCGCGATTCCGAGCTCCTCGCGAATCTCCCTGATCAGCGCAAGCGACGGAATTTCCTCGCTTTCCACCTTGCCGCCAGGGAATTCCCACAGGCCGGCGTGATGCTTGCCCACGGGGCGTTTGTGCATCAGCCAGCGCCCCGCCCCGTCGTCCAGCGCGACGGCCACCACGGCGATCCATGTCGGGTTTCTTTCCATTCATTCGGCCCGATTCAACCAATTCTTAAGACTTCGCGGCAAAAAGGCGTTCGTCAGGCAATGCATTGGCGGGGCTATCCATGATATTGAAGACCATCCTGAAGCGTATCGGAACCGACAATTCCGGTGGCACCGCCATTGAATACGGCCTGATCGCCGCCTTGATCGTGATCGCCTCTATCGGGGCTTTCGACGCCGTAGCCAACGAAAATACCGGGCTATGGGCGACCGTATCGAACAAGGTGACGACGAACATGAACTGAGGCCGTCGGGTTTCTTTCCACGTTAGGAATTTCTCAACGCCTCGGTTCTACTATCCGCAACTGCTCGATCCGGACCTTGCTGGAAAGAGTCGGGTACCGAAGACCAACCAGGAGACTGACCATGAAGTTCATCAACAAGCTGCTCCGCGACGAGCAGGGCGCGACCGCCATCGAATACGGCCTGATCGCTGCTCTGATCGCCGTCGCCGCCATCACCGCGATGCAGGGCCTCGGCAACGAGCTGAGCACGACCTTCTCGACCGTTTCGACCAAGATGAGCGAAGGCAACACCGTCTGATCGCTTAGTCGAGAGACCACCAAAAGAGGGCGGCGGGAGCAATCCCGCCGCCTTTTTTTTGTTGCGTGCGGGACGCACGTCCGTGCGTCCCTTGCGGCACCGGCCCGGAGTCTTTGTTGCGTGCGGATCGGACCTCCGTCCGATCCTTGCGGCACCGGCCCACGCCCCCACCCGGCGTTTTTGTTATGTGCGGTCGGGACATCCGTCCCTCCCTTGGCTGTTCCATCCCACGCCCCCACCCGGCCACCCCGACCATAGTATCCTATGGGTGGCCGGGTGGGGGCGTGGGATGGAACAGCCCCGGCGGGCCGACATTTGCCCCGTAGTGACAGGTCGCGTCACCGCCGGAAAACAACACCCGCTCAGCGCGCCCGCACCACGATCTTGACCTTCTGCCCCGCACTCACGCCCTCGTTCGACGAGAGCCCGTTGAGCACCCGGAAGCGCGCTTCCTGCGCGTTGCTGTAGGCCATCCGCTGCGCCAGCGAGGCGACCGTATCGCGGCTGCCGACGGTCACGACATCGATCCGGCGCGGGACCACGTTCGCGGCTTCGCTGGCACTGATCCGGCGCATCGAATTGAACATCGGCGTGAACGTGCCCGCGCGGCCCGCCTGGCTGATGGTGACGAAATGATAGGCGCGATCGTTGGCGAATTCGTAGGCGAACACCACCACATCGACCTGCCCGCTACTGCTGTTGACCCGTGCCTGCCCGAACGCGGCGGGGAGACCGTTGACGGTCGTCCGCTCGATATTCGATGGCGCAAGGCCCTGCTGGAGCCCGTTGAAGGCGCTGCGGATATAGTTCTCGAGATTGCCGTTATAGGGCGCGAAGCTCATCTGCGCCTGGCCGCTCTGGCCGTTGATCGACACCGCCCGCGTCCCGTTGACCATGTAGAACCCCTGCGGCGCGCTGAAGGCCAGCCGCAGGTCCGGGTGGATGAAGGTGCTTCCCTCGATCACCCCCTGCGCCGGATCGTCGCCGTAAAGCAGCCCGTCGATCCGGGTCAGGAAGGTGTCGCGATTGGTCATCCCCGTGGCGCCGCCGGCCTTGCTCAGCGCGGTCTGCACGCGGCTCGCCGGATCGGGGTGGGTCGAAGCCCATTCGGGCATCTTCGCATCGCGGCCCTGGATCTGCGCATCGAGCGAATTCTGCGCCGCGAGGCTCGCGAGCACGGTGCCCATCGCGCGTGGATCGTAGCCGGCCCGATTGAGATACTGGATGCCCAGTTCGTCGGCCTGCAATTCCTGGCTGCGCGAGAATTTCAGCGTCAGCAGCTGCGAGCCCTGCAGGAAGCCCTGCGAAATCTGCTGGCCGATCCCGCTGTCGCCGAGCAATATGCCCGACAGGATGGCTCCGGCGGCGCCGAGCAAATTGTTCTGCTGCGCACGTGCCTGGCGTCGTTGCGAATGGCGCGCGGCGACATGCCCGACCTCGTGGCCGAGCACGGCGGCCAGTTCGGCCTCGTTGTTCATCAGCGTGACCAGCTGGCGGGTGGTGTAGATATAGCCGCCGGGAATGGCGAAGGCGTTGTTGACCGAGCTGTTGAGCGTCGAGACGGTAAAGTCGCTGCGTGCATTGCCGAGGCCGGAGTGGACCGCGATATTCTTGCCGACACTTTCGATATAGGCCGCCTCCGGCCCACTATAGGCGCCGCCGAACTCGGCCAGCAGCTGCGGGTGGTATTCGGCGCCCTGCGAAGCCTCGCTCTGCGTGATCGGGGCCGAGGCGTCGGGAATGTTGCCGCCTCCCATGCAACCGGTCAGCGCGAGCGAGAGGGCAGCGGTGGAAGCGAGCGTAAGCGATTTGAAGCGGGGCATTGCGTAACATCCTCATTGTCAGACGCGCAGCTCCCACCCGCCGCGTCAGCGAACCATATTGAGGCAACGGCAAGTGCCGCAGGATGTTCCGGAGCGCTGACGCGGAGATATCTTCGACTCCTTCTCCCTTAAATGGGAGAAGGATAGGGAAGCTTGGCGCCGCAGGCGCCTAGCGGACCTTGGATGAGGGGCCGGCGCTGTGCCAGCCAATCTCCCTCACCCAAGCTGCGGTAGCTCGCTGCGCGAGCAACCTTCGCTATCCCTCTCCCGTCAAGGGAGAGGGGGCCGACCCGCGTGACGGTTATCGGGAAGGCAGGCTCAAACCCTAACCCTCGCCGATGCGCAGGAAGCGTTCCTCACGCAGGCGGCGCAGTTCGGCGGGCGCGAGATCGGACAGCGCGTCGAGTTCCTCGCCGATCGCTGCGGCGAGCGCCTCGGCGGTGGCCCCGGGATCGCGATGCGCCCCGCCGACCGGTTCGGGCACGATCCGGTCGATCACGCCGAGCTGCTGGAGGTGCTGCGCGGTGACCTTCATCGCCTCGGCCGCGTCGGCGGCCTTTTCCGCGGTGCGCCACAGGATCGAGGCGCAGCCTTCGGGCGAGATCACCGAATAGACCGAATGTTCGAGCATCAGCACGCGTTCGGCGCTGGCCAGCGCGACCGCGCCGCCCGAGCCGCCCTCACCGACGATCGTCGCGACCATCGGCACCGGCAGCGCGAGGCACGCCTCGGTCGAGCGCGCGATCGCCTCGGCCTGGCCGCGTTCCTCCGCCTCGACGCCCGGGAAGGCCCCAGAGGTATCGACCAGCGTTACCACCGGCAGGCCGAACCGGCCCGCCAGCTCCATCAGCCGGATCGCCTTGCGGTAGCCCTCCGGCTTGCCCATGCCGAAATTGTGCTTGAGCCGGCTTTCGGTATCGTGCCCCTTCTCGTGCCCGATCAGCACCACGCGGCGCCCGTCGAGCGAAGCCAGCCCGCCCATGATCGCCTCGTCGTCGCCATAATAGCGGTCGCCGCCGAGCGGGATGAACTCGTCGAACGCGTATTCGACGTAATCGCGGAAATGCGGCCGCGCCGGATGGCGCGCGACGCGCGTCTTCTGCCACGGCGTCAGCGAGGAATAGGTGCTCGCGAGCAGGTCGGCGCTCTTCAGCTCGAGCCGCTGCAGTTCGGACGAGATATCGACATCGTCCCCCTCCGCCGCTGCGCGCAGTTCGGCGATGCGCGCTTCGAGTTCGGCGATCGGCTTCTCGAATTCGAGATAGGATGTCATGCGCACGCGCTAACCGCCCTGCGGCTTCTCTGCAAGCGGATGCCGCTCGTTGACCAGCGCGACCAGCCGTGCGGTATCGACATGGGTGTAGATTTGCGTGGTCGCGATATCGGCATGGCCGAGCAGCGTCTGGAGCACGCGCAGATCGGCCCCGCCCTCGAGCAGATGCGTCGCGAAGGCATGCCGCAATACGTGCGGGCTGACCTTTTCGGGCGGCAGGCCGGCGCGCACCGCCAGTTCCTTGAGTAGCTGGTAGAGCCGGATCCGCGTCAGGTGCCTGCCGCGCGAGGGGAACAGGTATTTCGCGCCTTCGGGGCGCACCGCGAGCCAGCGCCCGATCGCTTCCTTCGCCCGGCGGCTGACCGGGACCATGCGCGCCTGGCCGCCCTTGCCCGTCACGGTCAGGAACGGGGCGTCGCGCGGGACGGCGGACAGCGGCAGCGACATCAGCTCGGTCGCGCGCAGGCCCGATCCGTACAGCAGCTCGAGCAGCGCGAGCAGCCGCACCGCTGCGGGCTTGCCGCTCTCCGCCTCCTGCTCGGCTTGCGCGAACAGCGTCTCGACCTGTTCGTGGGTGAGGATTTTCGGCAGCGGCCGCCTTGTCGCGGGGCGCGGCAGGGCCGGCGACGGATCGTCCGCGCGCAGGTCCTCGTCGATCAGGAAACCGTAGAACTGGCGCAATGCGGAGGATTTGCGCGCGATGGTCGAGGCGGCAAGCCCGCTCCACGCCTTGCCCAGCCGCGCCAGTTCCTCGCTGCCCGCATCCGCCAGATCGCCGGCGATCTCCTGCGCGCCTTCGAGATCGCGCCGGTAGGCCGCCAGCGTGTTCGCCGCCGCGCCGCGTTCGGCGGCGAGCATGGCGAGGAAGGATTCGATCGCGGCGCTCATCGCGGGCCGCGCGTCAGCCGCGCGCCACGGCCTCCGCCGCGATCATGCGCGCTTCGGCGGACAGGCCGACGCGGTTCAACGCCGAGACGATATGGAACAGGTGCCGCGCGGTCATCCTGTTCCAGCCCTCGCCCTGCATCCCGACGCCGGCCAGCATCGCCACCAGCGGGGCGTTGTTCGCATCGGCCGCGGCATCGATCAGCCGGCTCCACTTGGTCTGCCGCGACAGGTCGGCGGCGAGACGGTCGGAAAAATCGTTCGCCAGCCCCTGCTCGAGCCGCCCCAGCCCCGCCAGACCCGCGAGCAGGAATTGCGACTTGCGCCGGTCGGCGCTGGTATCGTCGTCGACGAAGCTGTCGAGCGGGCCCGAACCGACCGGATTGCGGCGGTCGGGCTGAGCCAGCGCGAGCAGCGCCCAGCCCGCGCTCCCCTGCGGCAGCAGCCCGGCCCACAGCAGCGCGTCGCGCTCGAGCCCGGCGGTGAGCATCGCGGCGATCAGCAGCGGCGCATCCTCGGCATGGGCGTCGTCGGGCTGGATTCGCGCGGCGGCATAGGCAGTCAGCACCAGCCGCCCGTAATCGGGCTCGGTGCCGCCCCAGACGTCCTTGACCGCGGCGAGCCGCTCGGCCGGATCGGGAGCGACATAGGCGCTGCGCAGGCGCGATGCGAGGCGCGAATACTCTCCCGCGTCGCTTCCCTGCGCGTGGAGCTGCGAATAGAGATCGACCATCGCGTTCGACGACAGGATGCCTTCCCGCGCGGCGCGGTCCGCCCCGCCGAGCCGCTGCGCCAGCGGCAGCATCGGCGCGGTCGCGGCGACGCGCTGGAAATAGGGCGATGGATCGTCGAGCAGGCCGGACGGAATCTCGGCCCCGACCGCATTGGCCAGCGCGAAGCGCCACGGGGTGAGTTCCTCCACCCCTTCCCATTCGAGATTGACCGCGCGGCGCCCGTACCCCGCCGCTCCGGCATAGCGCTGCGCCAGCAGCACGTCGATCGGATCGGCCAGGCCGCGCGAGAGCGCGCGGTTGAGCTCGGACCCTGCGCGCGCACCCTGCCCCGAAAACGCCGCGCAGATCGATTCGGCCATCTGCCACTCGGGCGTTTCGAGCGACACGCCGCTGACCTGCACGGCGGGGCAGATGCCGACCAAGTCGGCGGTCGCGACATAGGCGCGGAAGGCCTCGGTCGTCAGCGCGTCGTTCCAGTTGCCGGTGTCGACATCCTGCACCAGCGCGCGCGCGACGCTGTATTCGCCGATCGCGTTGAGCGTGGCGGCGCGCAAGGCGGCGAATTCGACCGGGTCCATGCCCGCGGGCGCATTGAGCCGGCTGGCGAGCGCGCGGCGCAGCATGATGTGGCCCCAGCGCGACACCAGCGGCCGGGTGGTGCCCGCCAGCGCCGCGCGCACGATCGAGGCCGGCTGGTTGCGCAAGGATGCGGTCGGCAAGCCGTTTTCGGAAGGCGCCAGCAGCCCGATCCGCTCTGTCGAACGGCGCGCCGCGGGCGGAATGTCGTAGCGCGGCTTGAGGCCGAGCAGTTCGTCGAGTTCGTCTGTGTCGAGATTTTCCAGTTCTTCGAGCGACGGCAGGCCGTCCGGCAGCTCGACCGGATCGATCGGCGTGTCCGGCCCGCCCGGAAGCGGCTGCACCACCGGCGAACTGGTCGCACCCGGCGCGGGCGCGGCGGGCTGGTTCGGCTGGGTGGTCGGGCGCGGCGCCGGCGTCGGGCTCGGCGCAGGCGCGGGATCGTCGAAACCCGGCGGCAGCAGCGATTCGGGACTGCCCTGCGCCATCACCAGCGTCGAGCCGAACGTCAGCGCAGCGACACCTGCCAACAGCACAGGCTTCATTGCACGCCCTCCGGCCCCGACACAGGGGGTACCGGAACCGGCTCGGCGATCGGCCGCAACGGCTCGCGGCCGCCGTCGATCCAGGCATAGGCGAGCAGCGCGAGCGCCAGCGCCGCCACGACCAGCACGATCCTGCGCGTCCTGTTCACGATTCCCGACCCTTCGTGCGTGGCCATGCTCATGTCCATGCTCATGCCAAAGCTCATAGTTGCGCGGCCTCTAGCCCATCTATAGGCGGGGCGGCAATGACCCAGCACGCGCAAACCCTCAGCGATGCGGAAATTGCCGCGATCGCACGGCGGATCGACCGCCCGGTGGTGCTGGTCGGGCTGATGGGCACGGGCAAGTCGACCGTCGGCAAGCGGCTCGCCCATTTGCTCGGCAAGGGCTTCGTCGATGCCGACGACGAAATCGAGACCGCCGCGCAGATGTCGGTGTCGGAGATTTTCGAGCAATACGGCGAAGACTATTTCCGCGACGGAGAACGCCGCGTGATCGCGCGGCTGATGGAGGAAGGCCACGGCGTGATCGCCACCGGTGGCGGCGCCTTCGTCAACGACGCGACGCGCGCGCTGATTCTCGAGCGCGGCATCGCGGTGTGGATCGATTGCGACATCGACACGCTGGTCGAACGCACCGGCCGCCGCAACACCCGCCCGCTGCTGCGTGACGGGGACCCGCAGGAGATCCTCACCCGGCTGCGCGACGAGCGCAAGCCGCATTACGGCGAAGCACCTATCCGCGTCCGCAGCGAGGAAGGCCCGCATCTTGAAACCGCGGTCAGCATCATCGAGGCGATCGATCGGTGGCTGTGATGGGAGTCGAGCTGGCGGGGCGGAGCTACGAGGTCCGGATCGGCGCCGGATTGCTCGAAAATGCCGCGCAGCATTGTGCGCCCATGCTGCGCAAGAAATCCGTGCCGGTGGTGACCGACGATAGCGTCGCCAGCCATTGGCGAGAGCCGCTGGCGGCCAGCTTCGCGGCCGCCGGTTTCGATACGGCGTGGCATGTGCTGCCCGCCGGAGAGCAGGCCAAGAGTTGGCAACACCTTGCCGGATTGTGCGACTGGTTGCTGGCGCGGGAAGTCGAGCGCGGAGATCAGGTACTCGCATTGGGCGGAGGAGTGATCGGCGACCTGACCGGGTTCGCCGCCTCGGTTCTCAAGCGCGGTTGCGGCTTCATCCAGCTGCCGACGACGCTGCTGGCGCAGGTCGACAGTTCGGTCGGCGGCAAGACGGCGATCAACACTTCGGCGGGCAAGAACCTGGTCGGAGCCTTCCACCAGCCCTCGCTGGTGCTGGCCGATCTCGATGCGCTTGCCACTCTCCCCGACCGCGAAATGCGCGCAGGCTATGCCGAGGTGATCAAATACGGCATCCTGGGCGATGCGGCCTTCTTCGATTGGCTCGACGCAAACGGCAGCGACGTGCTGGCGCGCGATCGCGCCGCGCTCGGGCACGCGGTCGCCACCAGCGTCGCGGCCAAGGCGAAGATCGTTGCCGAGGACGAGCGCGAGACCACCGGAACGCGCGCGCTGCTCAATCTCGGGCATACGTTCGGCCACGCGCTGGAGGCGGAAACGGGCTTTTCCGACAAGTTGCTGCACGGGGAAAGCGTGGCGCTCGGCATGGTGCTGGCGGCGCGCTATTCGGCCCGCCGCAGCCTGATGTCGGAGACCGATGCGGACCGCGTGACGCGCGCGATCGACGCCGCGGGTCTTCCGGCAGAAATCGCCGCGCTCGGCCTCGATTGCGACGGCGCGCGGCTGGCCGGCCATATGCGGCACGACAAGAAGATGGACGCGGGCTCGCTGCCCTTCATCCTGCTGCGCGGCATCGGCGAGGCATTCGTCGCGCGCGATGTCGAACTGGCCAATGTCGCCGCCTTCCTCGACGAACAGTTGCAGGCGCATTGACGCAACGCTTTACCGCGCACAATGCTGCGCAGCATGACGCGCTTCATCGACCTGTCGATCCCGATCACCAACGACGTCGTGTCGGACCCCGAGGTGATGCGACCGAAAATCACCTACATGACGCACGAGAACACGTGGGGCCAGATCGCGTTGTTCTTCCCGGGGCTGGAACAGGACGACCTGCCCGACGGCGAAGGGTGGGCGGTGGAGATGCTCGAACTCTCGACTCACAACGGCACGCACATGGATGCGCCGTGGCACTACCACTCGACCACGGATGATGGCGCGAGCCCTGCCCCGAGCATCGACGAGGCCCCGCTCGACCGTTTCTTCCGCCCCGGGGTGAAGCTCGATTTCTCTCACTTGCCGCACGGCCATGTGGTGAACAGTGCGGAGGTCGAGGCTGCGTTCGAAGCGATCGGCTACGAGCTTCAGCCGCTCGATATCGTGCTCGTGCAGTCGGGCGCGGTGTATGGCACGGAAAATTTCACCGATCAGGGCGTCGGACTCGGCGCCGAGGCGACTTTATGGCTGACCGGGCGCGGCGTCGAAGTGGTCGGCACCGACGCGTGGAGCTGGGACGCTCCCTTCAGCCACACCGCCAAGCGCTGGGCCAAGGATCGCGATCCGTCGATCATCTGGGAAGGCCACAAGGCGGGCCGCATCCGGCCCTATTACCAGATCGAGAAGCTGACCAATCTCGAAGCGCTGCCGAGCCACGGCTTCACCTTCAGCTGCTTCCCGGTCAAGATCGAACGCGCCAGCGCCGGGTGGATCCGCGCGGTGGCAATGGTGTAGGATTAGCTCCGTGCCTACCCCTCCATCCGTCATGCTGAACTTGTTTCAGCATCCATCTCTCAACCTTGGCCGACATCGCAGGAGGAGAGATGGACTTTGAAACAAATTCAGGGTGACGATTCGGTGGGTTGAATTGACCTATTCCAGCTCTAGAATTACCGCATCCACCGCAAGGCTCTCGCCCTCTTGGGCGTTGATCTTCGCGATGGTGCCCTCCTTCTCGGCGCGGAGGATGTTTTCCATCTTCATCGCCTCGACCGTCGCCAGCGGCTGGCCCGGCTGGACCTCCTCGCCCTCGGCGACATGCAGCTTCACCAGCAGGCCCGGCATCGGGCAGATCAGCATTTTCGAGAGGTCGGGCGGTTCCTTCTCGATCATGTGCCCGGCGAGATGCGCGATGCGGGTCTGGAGGATGCGCAGGCTATGCGTAGCGCCACGCGTGGTGATCGCGTAGCCGGTGCGGGTCGGGGCGAGCTGCAGCGTCAGCGCCTCCTCGCCGATGGACACGTCGACCATCGTTTCGCCCGGCGTGTATTCCATGTCGAGATCGACCGGTTCGCCGTCGACGGTGATCGCGTCCTCCTCGAGCCGCACGTGGTAGTCGGTATCGGCAATACGGATGGTCCAGTCGCCCGGCGCGTAGAATTCGCGGTCGAGCTTCTGGTCGATCCGCCGCGCGCGGTCGGCGTCGGCGGTGGCGATCGCCCCGCCCACCGCCGCGAGGCCGCGCAGCAGCTCGTCCGAAGCGGGGGCGCCCGCGAACCCTTCGGGATATTCCTCGGCGATGAAGCCGGTGGTCAGCTCGCCCGAGCGAAACCGCTCATGCTGCATGATCGCGCTGAGGAAATCGACATTGTGCCCCAACCCCTCGATCCGGAACGCGTCGAGCGCCTGCACCTGGAGGTCGGCGGCCGCATCGCGCGTCTCGCCCCAGGTGACCAGCTTGGCGATCATCGGGTCGTAGAACATGCTGACTTCGCCGCCCTCGAACACCCCGTCGTCGACGCGGATGCCGTCCACGCCCCTGCGGCCATTCTCGGCGCCGTCATCGGCCCACGGTTCGACCGGCGGCTGGTAATGCACGAGGCGGCCCGTCGACGGGAGGAAGCCGCGATAGGGATCCTCGGCATAGACGCGGTTCTCGATCGCCCAGCCATCGATCTTCACATCGTCCTGCGTCAGGGCGAGCTTCTCGCCCGCGGCGACGCGGATCATCTGTTCGACCAGGTCGACCCCGGTGATCGCCTCGGTCACCGGGTGTTCGACCTGCAGGCGGGTGTTCATTTCGAGGAAGTAGAAGCTTTCCCCGGTCTCGTCCGCGCCGCTGACGATGAGTTCGACCGTGCCCGCCGAATGGTAATCCACCGCCCGGGCCAGCGCGACGCATTGCTCGCCCATGCTTTCACGCATCTTCGGCGTGACGAAGGGCGACGGCGCTTCCTCGACCACCTTCTGGTGGCGGCGCTGGATCGAGCATTCGCGCTCGTTGAGGTAGATGATGTTGCCGTGCCTGTCGCCGAGGATCTGGATCTCGATATGGCGCGGGTCCTCGATGAATTTCTCGATGAAGACGCGGTCGTCGCCGAACGAGTTGAGCCCCTCGCGCTTGGTCGCCTCGAACCCTTCGCGAACGTCCTTCTCGGACCAGGCCAGCCGCATCCCCTTGCCGCCGCCGCCGGCGCTGGCTTTCATCATCACCGGGTAGCCGATCTCGTCGGAGATTTTCACCGCGTGTTCGGTGTCGTCGATCTCGCCGACATGGCCGGGCACGACGTTGACGCCCGCCTCCATCGCCAGCTTCTTCGATTCGATCTTGTCGCCCATCGCCGCGATCGCGCCTGCGGGCGGGCCGATGAAGGCGATTCCTTCTTTCTCCAGCGCCTCCACGAAGCTCGCGCGTTCGGACAGGAAGCCGTAGCCCGGATGCACCGCCTCGGCCCCGGTCTGTTTGCAGGCCGCGATGATCTTGTCGGCGAGGAGATAGCTCTCGGCGGCGGGCGGCGGACCGATATGCACCGCCTCGTCCGCCATCCGCACGAACGGCGCGCGCGCATCGGCATCGGAATAGACCGCCACGGTGGCGATACCCATGCGCTTGGCGGTCTTGATCACGCGGCAGGCGATTTCGCCGCGATTGGCGATGAGGATTTTGGAGAACATCAGTTAGCCTTCCGCCGGATAATGACCGCGCAGCCGGCGAGCCATAAGATCAGAAATGCGATCGGAATTGCGCTGGCAGCCCAACGCTGGACTTGGTGAGCCTGCTCGGTCGACGGGTCGCCGAACATGGCGAATACGAACATTGCAGCGTACGCCGCAAACGATACGAGGGACCACAATGACAGTTTTGCTACCAGCCGAAAATTCACGAGATCGCCTGCTTTTCCGTTTGTCGGTCTGCCGCATAGCCGATTAGCGCCCGTGCGTAAGCCCCTGCGCCGCGACGGTCTCCCTCTCCTTCGAGGAGGCCTTCCATTGCCCCCGCCAAACGTAGGACATTTTCGCGGGACAAGTGGCCAAGCGGGCTGACATACACCCCGATCGTGAACAGGATCGCGCCCGTCTCCGGCAGGCGGCGCAGCGTCTGGCGCTCGGAGCGGACGAACAGCGTCTCGCCCGCATTCTTGCCGGTAACGTGCGCGAAGGCGCGTTCGGGCGGTTCGGCGACCCAGCGGCGCTCGCCGGTCGCGGCGATGAACCAGTTGCAGCGGCCATAGATCGCGCCCGGCTTGAGCTTGGCCATGAAGTGATCGACCCCGCTCGCAAGCTGCTCCTCGTAGCCCTGGATCGGTGCATGCAGCGCCCGCAGCGGCAGGCCCATCTTGTCGGCGGGGGTCCAGTCCGACGGCCACGCCACCGCGGCGCCGACGAGGCGGTACTGGTCCTCGCTCTCGCGCAGCGTCAGGAGACACATATCCTCATGCTGCGCGCGCGCCGCTTCGGGCAGGCCGCCGGCAAGGCCGAGCATGGCAGCGAGTTCGGCGCCGGGTGCCTCGTCTTCGCGCGAGAGCTGGACGCCCTGCGGGTAGGCCGCGAACCCCGCCTTGCGCGCCGCGAGGTCGGGCTCGGGCTGCAACCACTCGTCCTCGCCCAGCTTCGACAGCCCGATCGCCAGCCGCCCGCCCCCGCGTGCTCTGGGGAGCAGTTCGTCGACCGAGAAGCCTAGCACGCTGCTCCCAATCCGTTCGGGCTGAGCCTGTCGAAGCCCTGCCCTTCACTTCTGGCATTAGGCTGGAAGAAAAGGCAGCCCTTCGACAGGCTCAGGGCGAACGGGGGAAAGGTTTTCACTCCACAGGTTCCGCCGCCTCGCAGACCCGCATCGGCTCCTCGCCCTCCAGCGCCGTCAGCCCCAACTTGGCGAACAGCGCCGCATCGCTGTCGTCGCCCGCATTGGGCGCGGTGAGCAGCTTGTCGCCGGTGAAGATCGAGTTCGCGCCGGCGAGGAAGCACAGTGCCTGCGTCGCCTCGCTCATGCTCTCGCGGCCCGCGGAGAGCCGCACCATGCTCAGCGGCATGCAAATCCGCGCCACCGCCACGGTGCGGACGAATTCGATATCGTCGATCTTGGCGAGCGGCGTGTCGGCGAGCATGTCGCCCAGCACCGTCCCCTTGACCGGCACCAGCGCGTTGACCGGCACGCTTTCGGGATGCCGCTCGAGCGTCGCCAGCGTATGGACGAAGCCGACGCGGTCGGCGCGCGTCTCGCCCATGCCGACGATCCCGCCGCTGCACACATTGATCCCCGCCTCGCGCACGTGCTGCAGCGTGTCGAGCCGGTCCTGGTAGTTGCGCGTGCTGATGACACGCTCGTAATATTCGGGCCCCGTGTCGACATTGTGGTTGTAATAATCGAGCCCCGCCTCGGCGAGCATATCGGCCTGTTTCGGCGTCAGCATGCCGAGCGTCATGCAGGTTTCGAGCCCCATTGCGCGCACGCCTTCGACTATCCTGACGATCGCGGGCATGTCGCGGTCCTTGGGGTTGCGCCACGCCGCGCCCATGCAGAAGCGCTGGCTGCCCGCATCCTTCGCCTGCGCCGCGCGCTGGAGCACCGCCTGCACGTCCATCAGCTTGGTCGCCTCGACGCCGCTGTCGGCCTCGACCGACTGCGCGCAATAGCCGCAATCCTCGGGGCACCCGCCGGTCTTGATGCTGAGCAGCGTGCACAGCTGGACCTGTTCGGGCGGATGGTGTTCGCGGTGGACCGAAGCCGCGCGAAACAGCAGCTCGGTGAAGGGGAGGTCGAACAGCGCGGCGATTTCCTCGCGGGTCCAGTCGGTGCGGGTTTGGGTCATGCCGCTTTCGGTGCGGGAGCGCCGCGTAACAGGCCTTCGGTGCTCAAATCCTCGTCGATATCGGGCCAATGGATGCCGTAGCCGGCACCTGCCTTTTCCCAATGCAGGCGCTGTTCTTTCGTCGCATTGAGCAGCCGCGGATACCATGCCAGCGGAACGGAAATCGTCCGCCCGTCCATCAGATCGACGATCAGGCTCGCCTCGTCGAAGCGCACGTCGAGCACGCGCTCGTCGGTCACTTTAGCCGAAATATTCATGCCACGCCTCCGTCAGCGTTTCGCGGTGTTCCGCCACCAGCTTCACAATGTCATTGATCTCGTGCGCGCGAAAGCCCCTGCTCTTTGCTACTTCGCAATTGGCGAGCCAGACTTTGATTGTCGCGTCGCCCCGATCGATGTGGACATGCGGCGGCTCGTTCGGCTCGTGGCTGTAGAAGTAGAACCGGAACGGGCCGATCCGCATGACCGTCGGCATCGCTACTCCGCCGCCTCGTCCATCGCCTCGCCGGCAGGCGGCATGTTGTGTCCGAGCAGCTTGAGCATGTCCGCCGCGCATTCGACCACGTTCGAGCCCGGTCCGTAGATCCCCTGCACCCCGGCCTTGCGCAGGAAGTCGTAATCCTGCGGCGGGATCACGCCGCCGGCGGTGACCTTGATGTCGCCGCGCCCGGCGTCTTTCAGCAGCCCGATCAGCTCGGGGATCAGCGTCTTGTGCCCCGCCGCGAGGCTCGACGCGCCGACCACGTCGACATCGTGTTCGAGCGCCATGTCGCGCGTTTCCTCGGGCGTCTGGAACAGCGGGCCGGAGACCACCTCGAAGCCCATATCGGCGAAGGCGCTGGCGATCACGTTGGCGCCGCGGTCGTGCCCGTCCTGGCCCATCTTGGCGACCATGATGCGCGGGGCTCGCCCGAGCCGCCGTTCGACCGCCTCGACCCCGCGCAGCACCTGCTGGTAGCGCGGATCGTCGGCATAGGCGCTGGAATATACCCCGCGCACCGGCGTCGGCATGGTGTCGTAGCGCCCGAAGGCGTCTTCCATCGCCTGCGAGATTTCGCCCAGGGTGGCGTCGTGGCGGGCGGCCTCGACGGCCAATGCCAGCAGGTTCGATCCAAATCCTCCCCCTCTGGGGGAGGTGGCAGACGCGTCAGCGTCTGACGGAGGGGGCCTGTCGGCTAGTGTGCCCCCACCACCGTGCTGCGCACGGCCCCCCTCCCCCAAGGGGGGAGGATTTTTCGCGCCCTCTCTCAAATCCTCCAGCGCCGCCTGACACGCCAGTTCGTCCCGCTCGCCCCGCACCCGCTCGATCCGCGCGATCTGGCTCTGGCGCACCGCGTGATTGTCGATATCGAGCGTGTCGAGATGGTCTTCCTTGTCGCGGCGGTATTTGTTGACGCCGACGATCACCGTATCGCCCTTGTCGACCCCGGCCTGCTTGGCCGCGGCGGCCTCCTCGATCGCCGCCTTGGGCTTGCCGGTCGCGACATAGGCGGTCATCCCGCCCGCCGCGTCGACCTCGGCGAGCAGCTTGCGCGCCTCCTCGACCAGCGCAGCGGTCAGGCTCTCGACGTAATAGCTGCCGCCCAGCGGATCGGCGACGTTGGTGATGCCGCTCTCCTCCTGGATCACCAGCTGCGTGTTGCGCGCGATCCGGGCGGAGAAATCGGTCGGCAAGGCAATCGCCTCATCGAGCGCGTTGGTGTGGAGCGACTGCGTACCGCCGAGCACCGCCGCCATCGCCTCGATCGTGGTGCGGATGACGTTGTTGTAGGGATCCTGCTCCTGCAGCGAGACGCCCGAGGTCTGGCAATGCGTGCGCAGCATCTTCGACTTCGGGTTCTGCGCCCCCAGCCCGGACATGACATCGTGCCACAGCGCGCGGCCGGCGCGCATCTTGGCGATCTCCATGAAGAAGTTCATGCCGATGCCCCAGAAGAAGCTGAGGCGCGGGGCGAAGACGTCGATGTCGAGTCCCGCTTCCATCGCGCGCTTCGCGTATTCCTTGCCGTCGGCGATGGTGAAGGCGAGTTCCTGCACCGCCGTCGCCCCCGCTTCGTGCATGTGATAGCCGCTGATCGAAATGCTGTTGAAGCGCGGCATGTGCTGCGAGGTGTAGGCGATGATATCCGAGACGATCCGCATGCTCGGCTCGGGCGGGTAGATATAGGTGTTGCGGACCATGAACTCCTTGAGGATGTCGTTCTGGATGGTCCCCGACAGTTTCTCCTGGCTCACCCCCTGCCGCTCCGCCGCGACGATGTAGAACGCCAGCACCGGGATTACCGCGCCGTTCATCGTCATCGACACGCTCATCGTATCGAGCGGGATCTGGTCGAACAGGATCTCCATGTCGCGCACAGTGTCGATCGCGACGCCCGCCTTGCCGACATCGCCGACCACGCGCGGGTGATCCGAATCGTAGCCGCGATGAGTGGCGAGATCGAACGCGACGCTCAGCCCCTTCTGCCCCATAGCTAGGTTACGGCGATAGAAGGCGTTCGATTCCTCGGCGGTGGAGAACCCCGCATATTGCCGGATCGTCCACGGACGGCCGGTATACATCGAGGCGTAGGGCCCGCGGGTGAACGGTTCGAAACCGGGCAAGCCGGGATCGAGGCCGTCGGTGTCGGCGCTCGTATAGAGCGGCTTGACAGCGATTCCCTCCGGCGTGTGCCAGGTCAGGTCGCGGCCCTTCACTTCCTTGTCGGCGCGGGCGCTCCAGTCGTCGTAGGTACGTCTTGCGGTCATTGAGACGCCCTAACCGGAAACCGTCGTTCCCGCCAAGTAATCGTGCAATCCGCGCCTGCCGGATATCACCACCGATGCAGCAATCGCCAAAGCAAGCGCCATGGCCACGATGCAAATCGTCAGATTGAACGCGGGCATCTCGTCCGCGAACGGTCGGCCCGGAACGTACCAGATCGCAATATGAGCGATTTCCCACGGTACAAACCGGACGGCATTGCGAAGCATCGCGCGCCGCAGGTTCGCCTGCACGCTCAGCCGGAGGACGCGCTTACCAAGGGTTGCGTGCTTTCCGAGGCCTTCCATGGCGCTGAAATAGAGCCACACCGGCAAAGTCATCGTTGCGAACGCGAAGGCGTGCCCAGCGAGCTTGCCCGAAACCGCGGTTGGCGGAGCGGAATCGACGCTGCCGGTCGCAATGGTCGCCAGAAATAACGCCGCGCCCCAAGCGACCACGACCCCGTAGTCTATGCCGAAGGCGGCGAATCTTCGAAGTGCGATCATGCTGAGAAAATCGCTCCTACTCCCCGTTGAATTCGGGTTTGCGCTTCTGGAGGAAGGCCATGCCGCCTTCCATCGCATCCTTGCTATCGCCCGCGCGGCGCTGGCCGAGCGCTTCATGGTGGAGCGCGGCGGGATAATCGTGCTGCAGCGCCTGCATGATATTCGCGCGCATCTGGCCGAGCGCCAAAGTCGGCCCGTTGGCGAGGCGCGCGGCAAGCGCCTTGGCCTCCTCCATCAGCGCGTCGTCCGATACGCACTTGTAGATCAGGCCCCAGTCGGCGGCCTTTTCACCGGGGATCTTTTCGCCCAGCATCATCATCTCCATCGCGCGCGCCTTGCCGACCATGCGCGGCAGCATCCAGCTCGCGCCGCCGTCGGGGACGAGGCCGATATTGACGAAGGCTTGGAGGAAATAGCCGCTTGTCCCCGCGACTATGAAATCCGCCGCCAGCGCGATCGAGCAGCCGACCCCCGCCGCCGGCCCGCCCACCGCGCCGACGATCGGCACCTCGCATTGCGCCATCTGCACCATCAGCGGATTGTACCTCTGCGACAGCGCGTCGTAGGCGCCGCGCCCACCGCTCACGGTCCGCTCGCCGTGGGCGGCGAGGTCCGCCCCCGAGCAGAACGCCCGCCCCGCCCCGGTGATCAGGAAGCAGCGCGTATCGCCCACATCGATCAGCGCATCGCGCAATTCGTCCGCCATCGCGGGCGGGATCGCGTTGAGCCGCTCGGGCCGGTTGAGCGTGATGGTGGTGACGCGGCCCCCTTCTGTTTCGGCACTCTCGACGAGGATATGTTCGTAGCTCACGCGTCTCTCCCAGGCGTTGCGTTGCCGGGCAGGTTTACGCGAACGTCAAGCCGGAGCGCAAGTCCGCTACGGCACCGCCGATCGCCGCGGCGCGCTATTGCCGGTCGAACACGTCGCCGCCCCAGTCGACCGAGACGATCCGTCCCGACGCGTCGCGGACGAAGCGGAACGGCTGCACCTCGTTGTCGGTCGCCAGCCTCACGGCGAAGCCGTCCGCCGATACCGGCGCGATCACGAGCGCGGTGCCGTTGAGATCGCCGACCAGTTCTCCCTCGCGCGCGGCAAGGCCGAGCAGCCCGAAGCCCGGGTGCGTATAGGATCCGCCATAGGCGGCCAGCTGCTCGCCCGAGGGCGTCCAGTCGGCCTCGCCGCCATTCGCCTCCTCGCGGCTGCGGTTGATGCGGTAGCGGTCGGCGATCTCGGCATAGCGCGCGGCGAAGGCGTCGGGGGGCGGCAGCGAGGCCTCTTCCCCGGCATAGGCCATCACGAAGGTGGTGAAGAGCTGCATGCCGAGCCCGCCGGTCATGCTGTCCGAATTGAACATCGCGGCGAAGCCGACGCCGTGATCGGGCAGCACGATCATCTCGCTGCGCGCGCCGGTATAGGTGCCGCCGTGCTCGAGGAAGGCGATGCCGCCCGCCTCGCACACCGCCCAGCCGAACGCGTAGCCGGTACAGCTGACCGGCCCCGCCTCGCGCGAACTCTCCGCGAGCTTCCCATGCGCCAGTTCGAACGTCTCGCGCCCGATCGCGCTGTCGCCGCCGGCATTGGCCGCGAGCCATGCCGCCATGTCCGCGCCCGACACCACCATGCCGCCCGCCGCATGCATGATCGCGTCGGTCTTGGGGCGGTAGGTGCGCCAGCCGCTTTCGTAGATCTCGTGCGTGTTGCTCGTGTGCGGCAGGTCGGTGGTCCGCGCCGAGCTGTGGTGCATGCCGAGCGGCATCAGCACCAGCTGGTCGAGCCAGCTCTTCCACGACCGGCCCGTGCGCCGTTCCAGCGCCCCGGCATAGAGGATGTAGCCCGCATTGGTGTAGCTGAAGCCGGGATCGGTCGTCTCGTGCGAGGCGGAAACGATCGCGGCATAGTCCGCCACCGGCGCGCGGTCGGTATAGGCGGTACGCAGGCTCAGCGCGGGCGAGGTGAAGCCCATCCGGTGCGACAATGCATCGCGCATCGTCACCTGCGAGAGGTTGACGCCTTCCACCCGCATCCCGGGATAGGCTTCGGCCAGCGTCGTTTCGAGCGGCATCACCCCCATCGCGTCGAGCCGCACCGCCATCAGCCCGACGAAGGCCTTGGTCATCGAGGCGATGTAGAACGGCGTATCGGCATTTACCGGTCGGCCGGTTTCGATATCGGCCACGCCGCGAGCATCGACGATCGGTGGTTCTCCGACCTTGCTGAAAACAAGCACCCGGCCCGGGAAGCGATCCGCCTGGGCATCGATCGGGGCCATCCGATCCTGCACCGCCGCCACGGCGCGGTCGAATGACGAAGTCTCCTGCGCATTTCCCGGATACGGAACGGTCATGGCAATGGTTCCGAGCGCGGAAAGGGCGAGCCTGGCGTGCAACACATGATTTCTCCTGAAGCGTGTGTTGCAGGCTTAGGACACCTTGATCGGTCGTTCTTGAACGGTGGTAACCTCAGGCCGAAAGCATCCGCCGGATTTGTCCGGGCGGGATGCCCGCCAGCATGCGGCACGTGCGGGCCCAATGCGCCTGGTCGGCGAAACCGCCCTCCAGCGCGGCCTGGGCGAGGCCGCACTCGCCATCGATGGTGCGACGCATGGCGGCGGCGGATTTGCGAAGCAGGCGAAACTCGCTGGCGGAAATGCCGAAGCAGCGCTGGAACGAGCGCGAGAAATGAACCCGGTGAACGCCGGCGTCCTGGGCCAGTTGTGCAATCGACACATCGGGTTCGGCGACGATGCGATCGACCGCGTCGCGCAGCCAGCGCGGAGTGTGTTCCGGTTCGGGCGGATCGCCTTCCGGGTCACGGCTGAAGCCCGCTATCAATTCACCGGCCAGCCTGTCCGCATCCAGCGGATTGTCCGCGAGCAATCCGAGCTTGCGCCCGGTCGACTTGTCGAACCGGCGCCATTGCCGCCGCGTGTCGCGGCTGTCGAAGCGCTCCGGGCAATCGATGGCCAGCATCAGCGCGCCTTCCCTGCCGTAGCGAACGCCATGGCTGTGCCCCGCCGGCATGACGCCGGCTTGTCGCCCGAGCGGCCGGAAGGTTCGTCCCTCGCTCTCTTCCTCGAAACAACCGGACACCAGAAAGCTGATCTGCGTGCCATCATGGTGATGGTAGGGCTGCCGGAGGCCTGCCGGATAATAGACGAGGCGGGTGCGGAAACCCCGCGCCTCGACTATCCGTTTCGATTTCGGCTTGCTTACCGGCATATGCGGTGCCTTACCCGACTAAAGCACCGTGCGCCAGATCGCCCGGTCGAATTTGCCTTTCGGGCTACATTTCTTCAAGAATATGCGGACCATACGGTTCACACCCTGCGGACGCATCGAGGGAGTGCGCGTGATGAAGAGCATATCCGGGGCGAGCGCAATGGCGCTCATGCTTGCCTTGTCGGCTTGCGGCGGTGGGGGCGGCGGCAATTCGGGCCAGGGCGGCAATACCGGCGGCGGAGGCGCGACCCCGACGCCCACTCCGACCACCGCCGGATGCACGATCCAGTACCAGAACCAGACCTGCCGGCCCGGCGTGCTTATCACTCCGGTCAGTTCGCCGCCACCCCCGCCCCCGCCGCAACTGCCCGCTTTCGGCACCGCGCAGCCGTGGGAAACGGCGGAATACAACCGCAATTACGGCCTCGCCCAGATCGGCGCCTCGCTCGCCTACAGCAAGGGCGCGTTCGGCCAGGGCGTCACCATCGCGGTGATCGACGTCGGCAACCAGACCAACCATCCGGAAGTGTTCGGACGGGTCGATGGCGACAGCACTTCGATCTACGATCGGCGCGGCGATATCGTCGAAGGCGACAATCGCTGGGCGCACGGGCTGCAATGCGCCTCGCTGGCGATGGGGACCAAGAACGGTACCGGCGCGCACGGCGTCGCGATCGGGGCGAGCCTGCTCTATATCCGCGCCGATGCCGGCTTCGGCTTCCCCAGCCTCGACGATTTTCCGCTCCATACGCCCGAGGACCTCGGGCAGTCGATCGACTACGCGGTGGCGAACGGGGCGAACGTGATCAGCCTTTCGCTCGGCGTCTCGAGCGATCCCAACCGGGTGCTGTTCGATGCGATCGAGCGCGCCACCAATGCCGGCGTGGTGGTGGTCACCGCGCTGGGCAATTATTTCGACGGGCGACCCGACAACCAGAAGACCATCGTGCTGTTCCGGGCCGCGTTCGGCGCCGACCCGGCTTTCAACGGGCGGCTGGTGCTGGCGGGGGCGAGCGACCAGGCGGGCGGGATCGGCTTCTTCAGCCCGCGAGCGGGGGCGAACGGGCAGAACGCCTTCCTGCTCGCGCCGGGCGCGAACATGCTGGTGCCGGGCGGCGGCGGTGGACGCAGCACGATCCTCGCGCCCGGCAACACGACCAGCTATTTGCGCGATTCGGGCACCAGCTTCGCCGCACCGCATATCGCGGGTGCGATCGCGGTGGTGATGAGCGGCAGGAACGTGAGCGCGGTCGAGGCGCTGCAATTATTGTACGACAACGCGGTCGATGTCGGCCCCGCGGGCACCGATTCGACCAACGGCCGCGGCCGGATCGACCTGCGGCCGATTTTCAACTGACTGTCATCGCGGCGAAAGCCGGGATCTCCATTGGGCTCGGGCGAACCTAAACCGATCCCGGATCAAGTCGGGGGTGACTTACTTGACAAAGCACACTGATCTTGATTCAACAGCCGGGCGTGACAGGCCGGTAGCTGAGACACCTAATCCCACGTCCCTGTCGGCGGAGGACTGCCGTCAGTTGGTGGACGCAATTGAGCTTGAACTTCTGGATCATTTTCAGGGATCAGCTTTGCAACGGCTTGTTGAAATCGAGGCTCGTTCAATAGCTGTCGGCGGCCTACTTCGTGTCCCCATGTTCGCGGCCCAATGGCAGAGTATGACAGGCGGACCATCCAAGCCGCCTCTCTAGCTTCCTTAACTGCCGCGTCGAAATCGGGTTTGCGGTAAACGAAAATTTTGGAGCGGTCGAAGTCCTCCGGGCGGATCACTCCGCCCCCGTCAGGGGTAGTTTCTGCGCGCTGACGATAACTCATGTTCATATCTACGATGACGTTGGAATCCATGAGAAGCAGGGCGTCGGGCAATTCGTCAACGGTTCCCCAAACGTGGTGAGCGAACTTGTCTCGCGCTGACCGAGCTGCGTTTGTCTGGTTCCAAACGGCCTGAAGCGCGATGAACTGCCATTTCCGTAGGGCCTTTTCGGCGACCGCAAGTAACGCTCTCCGTCGCGCATCGAGGCCATTGAACGCTTGATACGCCGCAGTGCCGACGACAATGTCAGACTTTAGAAGCCCCGAGAATATTGTGCCCCAGTCGCCGTCAATGTGCGCCAGGTGCGCAATCACTTCCATAATCTGCGGTGTGAATTGGGGGCGGCGCGTTAAGGCCGTGGCGCTCACATTGATTTCGCCCTTGATTTTGGCTTTTCGCAAAACGTTTGATAAAGGCTGGGGCATGTCCAACACTGACACCTGCAACGAAGATGACGTGCTCAGGCGAATGCTGAACACTCCCCCTAAGCCGCACAAACAGGCCAAAGAGTCGAGTCAAAAGCGTAAGGCAAAGAAGCGCGCCAAGGGCAACTAGCGCTTGTTGTAGGGTTTTTTGCGTTCGCCGAACTGGCGGGGCGGTCCGACCTTCTTAGGCGGCGAGTTGACTAGTCCGCCGATAGGTCAAGCGCTTGCCGGTGATGCCCTTTAGCGCTTGCTCACAACGCTCGAAATCGTTGTTCTTGCGGGTGTTGTAGCGGAAATCGAACTCGGTGCAGTAGCGGTGCAAATGCTGCTCGCTAAGGTGATAGTAGGTGCCGGTGACGCCGCGTTTGAGGATCGAGAAATAGCCCTCGACCGTGTTGGTGTGGAACGGGCCGCGCACGTATTCATCCTTGCCGTGGTTCACGACTTGATGGGCGAAATCGCGGTGCATGTGGCGATACTGGCCAGCGTCGTCGGTGCAGAGCGTGGTGGCCTTATCGACTTGCTCTAGCAGGATCGGGCGAAGGTTCGCGGCGGTGACGCTCTGAACGTGCGTCGAGCGAACGCTACCGTCGCGCTCGACCAGCGTGAATACGGTTTGCTTGCCCCAGCTACCACCGAGACGGGTTTTGGCGCGCTTGCTCTTGTGCTTGTTCTTTTCCTTGCCGCCGATGAAAGTTTCGTCCGCCTCGACGGTCTTGCCTTCGCCGCCAAGGGGCGGCTCGCCCCCAGCGGGGCGCATGGCCTCGCGGATGCGATGCGACATGAACCATGCCGTCTTTTGCGTTACACCGAGCATACGGGCCAGCTGGTGGCCCGACATGCCGCGCTTTGAGGAACACAGAAGGAAAGTCGCCAGCACCCATTTGTTGAGCGCGATCTTTGAACGCTCGAAAACCGTGCCGACTGTTACCGTGTATTGCTGGCGGCAATCGTTGCACTGAATGACGCCCTTGCGAACGGTGCCGCCGGGATGCGCTTTCGTCGCCTTGCGCTTTTGCGGGGGAAGCCGCGTAGCGTTCACCGATCCACAGTGCGGGCAGTAGGGACCGTCCGGCCAGCGAATGCCTTCAAGGTGCTCGCGGGCAGCGTCAACGTCGGTGAAGCGGGGTGCGGTGATGTCCATGAACACACCCTAGCAGGAAAGGGTGCTGTGTCAAGTATATCATTACCGATCAAGTCCGGGATGACGTGGGATCAATTCGACCAGTGCGCGTCGTCCTTGGGCGTTTCCATGATCTCGGTCAGCTGGCCCATCATGTCCTTGGGGTGGAGGAAGAAGATCGGCGTGCCGTGCGCGCCGATGCGGGTCGGGCCGAGGATGCGCTTGCCCTGCTCCTCGAACCATTCGCGCGCCTCGTGGATATCCTCGACCTCGAAACAGACGTGATGCTGCCCGCCGAGCGGGTTCTTTGCGAGGAAGGTGGTGAGCGTCGACTGCTCGCCGAGCGGCTCGATCAGCTCGATCTGCGTGCCGGACGTGCCGCCCTCGCCGGGCGTGTCGACGAAGCACACCGTCACCCCCTGCTCGGGCAGGTCGAACGGCTCGGCGATGTCGGTCGCGCCCATGACGTCGCGGTAATAGGCGATGCTGTCCGCGATACTCGGAGTGGCCACCCCGATATGATTCAACCGTCCCAGCTTCATGCGCCCGCTCCTGCAAACCCGGACCCGCCACGCCACATACCATACCCGTCATGCTGAACTCGTTTCAGCATCCATGCCGCCACCCGCACCCTTCGTCCGTGGGGAGAGATGGACCCTGAAACAAGTTCAGGGTGACGGAAGAGGGAGGGCGGTGCGACGCCGATATGGTTGAAACGGTCGAGATTCAATTCAAGTCACCCGTGTAATGCGGATTGGGTCGGAATTCGCCGGTGAAGCGACCGGACATGCCGACAAACCAGCTCCCAGTCTTTCCCTCCGCGGGAACGTCAGGAAATTGATCATCAAATGCCGGGTCGATCTCTACAACCCAGCTTCCACGAAGGTGTGGCGCGTCCCTTATGCAGCGCTTCATGTATTCTCTCGGCGCTCGCTCTGGTCGGATGACAGCGCGATAATCCGGGTTTTCCTTGCGACCACCAGTCAGCTTGCCATCCATACCAACCTCCAAAGCGGCTACGATTGCTTCCGGCGGCACGAACAACGTTCCGTAGTCCCAATCTAGCTCATACACCCAGCCGCCGGGCGATTTTCTCGCTTCCTCTTCCAAGCGGCGAGCCAATTTCTGCTCCAAAGACCAGTTCATAGTGGAATATTATCATGCTTCTTCCACGGATTCTCAAGCACCTTCCCGCGTAGCTTCCGCAGCCCCAGCGCGATCCGCCGCCGCGTGGAATGCGGGTAGATCACCTCGTCGATATAGCCGCGCTGCGCCGCGACGAAGGGGTTGGCGAAGCGGTCCTCGTATTCCTTGGTCTTCTCGGCGATCTTGTCGGGGTCGTCGCGGTCGGAGCGGAAGATGATCTCGACCGCGCCCTTGGCGCCCATCACCGCGATCTCGGCGGTCGGCCAGGCGTAGTTGAGGTCGCCGCGCAAATGCTTGGACGCCATGACGTCGTAGGCGCCGCCATAGGCCTTGCGGGTGATGACAGTGATCTTGGGCACGGTCGCCTCGGCATAGGCGAACAGCAGCTTGGCGCCGTGCTTGATGATGCCGCCGAGTTCCTGCGCGGTGCCGGGGAGAAAGCCGGGGACGTCGACGAAGGTGACGATCGGGATCTCGAACGCGTCGCAGAAGCGCACGAAGCGCGCCGCCTTCTTGCTCGAGGCGATGTCGAGCACGCCGGCGAGCACCATCGGCTGGTTCGCGACGACGCCTACCGTGCGCCCCTCGACCCGGCCGAAGCCGCAGATGATATTGCCGGCATGCGCGGGCTGGATCTCGAAGAAATCGCCCTCGTCGAGCACCTTCCGGATCACTTCGTGCATGTCGTAGGGCTGGTTGGCGTTGTCGGGGATCAGCGTGTCGAGGCTCTCCTCCTCGCGGTCCCACGGGTCGGCAGTGGGGCGCTCGGGCACCTCCTCGCGGTTCGACAGCGGCAGGAAATCGACGAAATTGCGCGTCGCGAGCAGCGTCTCGATATCGTTCTCGAACGCGACGTCGGCGACGCTGGTCTTGGTCGTATGCGTCACCGCCCCGCCCAACTCCTCCTGCGTCACGACCTCGTTGGTGACGGTCTTCACAACGTCGGGCCCGGTGACGAACATGTAGCTCGAATCCTTCACCATGAAGATGAAGTCGGTCATCGCCGGGCTGTAGACCGCCCCGCCCGCGCAGGGCCCCATGATAAGGCTGATCTGGGGCACGACGCCGCTGGCGAGCACGTTGCGCTGGAACACTTCGGCATAGCCGCCGAGGCTGGCGACGCCCTCCTGGATGCGCGCGCCGCCGCTGTCGTTGAGCCCGATCACCGGGGCGCCGACCTTCATCGCCATGTCCATCACCTTGCAGATCTTCTCCGCGTGGCGCTTCGAAAGGCTGCCCCCGAACACGGTGAAATCCTGCGAGAACACGAATACCAGCCGCCCGTTGATCGTGCCGCTGCCGGTGACCACGCCGTCGCCGGGGATGCGCTGGTCCTGCATGCCGAAATCGACGCAATCGTGTTCGACGTAGCGGTCGAGCTCCTCGAAGCTTTCCTCGTCGAGCAGGATTTCGAGTCGTTCGCGCGCGGTCAGCTTGCCCTTGCCGTGCTGCGCGTCGATCCGCTTCTGGCCGCCCCCCATGCGGGCGGCTTCGCGGCGGCGTTCCATTTCGGCGATATTGGCGGACATCCGGTGCTCCCTGTTGCGCGGCAGGGGGTTAGGCACGAGCGAGCCGGAGCGTCAAGCGATTGGGGAGCGCGAGTCCCCGCGAAGGCGGGGACCTCAGGCAATCAGGCGTTTCGCTTGCGGCCCGAGGTTCCCGCCTTCGCAGGAACGCACAAGATGTCAGAACCGCAGCATCACCTTCCTCGCCAGCGCGGGCGAGGCGGAATGGACTGCCTTGAGCACCTTGACCATCCCGACATTGGCCTCGGCGCGATCCTGTTCGAGCGCGGCGACGATCTGCCGCGCGCATTCGTCCGCCGGCATCTTCCCGCCCTTGCGGTCGGCGGTCATCTGCGTGTCGACCACCGGCGGCAGCGCCTCGATCACGCGGATCGGCGTGTCCTTCAACTGCGCGCGCAGCGCCTGGGTGTAGCTCCTCAGGCCCGCCTTGGTCGCGCAATAGACCGGGCTCCCCGCGCGCGGCGCGATCGCGAGCCCGCTGGTGACGTTGACGATCGCCGCCGCCTCCTGCCGGTCGAGCAGCGGGAGCAGCCGGGTGATCAGCCGCACGGGCGAGTTGAGATTGGCGTAGATGCACCCGTCCGCCGCATCCGCATCCGGCTTGCCCTGCCGGAAGTCGTGATCGACCCCCTGCCCGGCATTGTTGATAAGGATGTCGAGCTCGCGCTCGCCCCACGCCTCGATCAGCGCATCGACCCCGGCGGCGCTCGACAGGTCGGCGGCGATCGCCATGAAGCCGTCCTTGCGCATCGCCGCGAGCCGCTCCTCGTTGCGCCCGGTGACCACCACCAGCGCGCCCTTGGCCTTGAGCTGCCACGCCATCTCGCGCCCGATCCCGGCGCTGCCCCCGGTCAGGAGGACGACCTTGTTCTTCAGTTCCATCAGGCTTTCACGATCCCTTTTTCGACCAGGCTCCGCACGGTATCTTCCAGCGTCTGCTCCGCCGGGATGAAGGTGAAACCGAGTACCTCCTCGGTATGCTTGCCCGACACGTCGCGGACATTGCCGAGTTCGCCCTTGATCTGCTTCATCTCGTCCATGAACAGCGCGAGCAGCTTCACCAGCCAGTCGGGCATCGGCCGTTTCGGCACCTTGCCGGCATGTTCGGGTACGCGCGCCCGCACCGCTTCGGCCATGTCGCGAATCCACAGGAATTTTTCCGAAGTCGGAAAGCGCTCGCCGCGGACTTTCTCCGCCGGCGCCTCGATCGCGCGGACATGCGCCTCGGCGACATCGCGCACGTCCGTGACGCAGATACCCATGTTCGGGATCAGCGGGATCGACCCGTCGACGATCTTCTTGACCAGCTCGATGCTGGTCGAAACGTCCGAATCGTAGACCGGCCCGAACACCGCCACCGGGTTGACCGAGCAGAAGGTCATGTTCGGCACGTTCGCCGCGACCCAGTCGCGCGCGGCGCGTTCGGCGACGGTCTTCGATTCGATATAGGGCGGGACGTTCGCGGTCAGGTTGGTCCAGTCGGTGTAGTCGAAATGGTCCTTCTCCGGCTGGCCGTAGGCGATCGCGGCGGCCGAGCTGGTCTGGACGAAGCGGTCGATCCCCGCCGCATGCGCGAATTTGAGCGCGCGCAGCGTGCCCTCGCGCGCGGGGATGACCAGCTCGTCCTTGTCCTTGGGAATACCCATCGGGAACGGCGAGGCGACATGCGCCACCGCATCGCAGCCGGCATTGGCCTCGGCCCAGCCGGCATCGTCCATCAGGTCGGCCTGGAAGACTTTTAGGCGCTCGCCCGCATCGGGCCAGCGCGCGCGCAGTTTGGGTTCGCTCTTCGCCTTGTTGCGGACGGTGGTGTGGATCGTATAGCCCTTCGCCAGCAGCTGCTCGATCACCTCGCCGCCGATATAGCCCGTGCCGCCCGTGACCAGAACCGTGCCCGCCATTGCCTGTCTCCTCTCGTGCGGAGATTACCGCAACAGGTTGCAATCGGCAACGGGCCTTGCCCCTCATCCAACTTCGCCTAACTCGCTACGCTCGTAAGGCTTCGTATCCTTCTCCCCAGGGGAGAAGGATAGCGCAGCTTGCTCCGCCAGGAGCTAGCGGAGCTTGGATGAGGGACAGCGCGCCTACCGCAGCAGCACCAGTTCCTCCGCCATGGTCGGGTGGATCGCGGTGGTGGCATCGAAGTCCGCCTTGGTCAGCCCTGCCTTCACCGCCACCGCGGCGGCCTGCATGATCTCGGGCGCCTCGGGCCCGATCATGCCGATGCCGACGATCCTGCCGTTCGCCGCGTCGGTGATCATCTTGTAGAGGCCGCGCTCGTTGCGGCCCGCGACGACGTTCTTCATCGGGCGGAAATCCGACTGGTAGACCTTGATGTTGCCGAGCTTGTTGCGCGCCTCGCCTTCGGTCATCCCGACCGCGGCTATCGGCGGGTGGCTGAACACCGCGCTGGGGATGCAATTGTGGTCGACCGCGACCGGATCGCCATCGCCGAACACGGTATCGGCGAACGCCTGCCCCTCGCGGATCGCGACCGGGGTCAGCTGCACCCGGTCGGTGACGTCGCCGACCGCGTAGATATGGTCGACACTGGTCTTGCTGAAACGGTCGACGACCACCTCGCCCTTGTCGCCCAGCTTCACGCCGGCCTTGTCGAGCCCGAGCCCTTCGGTGTTGGGCACGCGGCCGGTGGCGAACATCACGCAATCGACCTCGATATCGTCATGCTTCGTCATCGAGACCTTGAGACAGCCCTCTTCGGTCTTCTCGATCCCGCGGAATTCGGCGTGGAAGCGGAAATCGATCCCCTTCATCATGCTGATCTGCAGCAGTCGGTCGCGCAGGCTCTCGTCGTAGTGGCGCAGCAGCTGGTCGGAGCGGTTGATGATCGTCACATGGCTGCCGAACTCGTTGAAGATGCCCGCGAATTCGTTGGCGATATAGCCCCCGCCTGCGATCAGGATGCGTTTCGGGATCGCGTCGAGATGGAACGCCTCGTTGCTGGTGATGCCGAGTTCGTGGCCGGGGCAATCGGGAATATGCGGACGCGCGCCGGTGGCGATGAGGATGTATTTGGCGGTCACGACCTTGCCGCTCGCCAGCGTGATCTCGTGCTTGCCGGTCAGCTCGGCGCGTTCGTGGAAGATTTCGACATCGTGGTTCTCGAGCGTCTCGGTGTAGAGCCCGTTGAGCCGGTCGACATCGGACAGCACGTGGTCGCGCAGCTTGACCCAGTCGAAGCTCTTGTTCTCGACCGTCCAGCCGAATTGCCGGCAATCCTCCAGATCCTCGGCAAAATGCGCGCCATAGACGAGCATCTTCTTCGGCACGCAGCCGCGGATCACGCAGGTGCCGCCGACGCGGTGCTCCTCGGCGATGGCGACCTTGGCCCCGTGCGCCGCGGCGACCCGGCTCGCGCGCACCCCGCCCGAGCCGGCACCGATGGTGAAGAGGTCGTAATCGTAGTCGTCGGATTTACTCGCGGCCATGTACGCGCTCCTGTCAGCGTGAGCGCGCGATATGGCGGCGGCGGGGCGATGGGGCAACCGTGCGGCAGACTCGAAATCCGCGGCGCTCTCCCCTAGGCTTGCACGACAAGGTCTCGGGACGAGCGCTTGATAGGCATCGAAACTCTATCGGAGGAGCCGATGCCAGAACAGATTTCCACTTTCTTCGCCGGCCAGCCGGCCTGGGTCGAACAGCTTGCCTATGCGCTGGGTGCGGGGGCGCTGGCCGTCTCATTCGCACTTGCGGTCCACTGGCTGGTGTTCCGTACGCTGCACCATGTCGCGCGGGCCAGCGACAGCGAGGCCGACAATATCCTCGTCCGGCGGCTCGCCCGCCCGACCCGGTATGCGCTGGTGGCGCTCGCGCTGGTGCTCGCCGCGCGCGAATCGCCGATACTCGACGAATTGTGGGAGAAAGTCGCCGGGTTCGCCATGCCCGCGCTGGTCGGCTGGGTAGTTGTCGCGATCCTGCATGCGCTGGTCGAGGCGATGGCGCTGCAGGCCGACATCACCGTGGCCGACAATTTGAAAGCGCGGCGCAAGCGCACCAAGCTCGCCATGTTCAACCGGATTGCGAGTTTCGTAGTGGTGTTCGTCACCGTTGGGTTGATGCTGCTGTCGATCCCGGGCGTGCGCGATGTCGGGCTGACGCTGGTCGCCTCGGCCGGGCTGGCCGGGCTCGCGGTCGGCGCGGCGGCGCAACCCGCGCTCAAATCGCTGATCGCGGGCGTGCAGATGGCGCTGACCGAGCCGGTCAATATCGACGATGTCGTCATCATCGAAGGCGAATGGGGCTGGATCGAGGACATCCGCACCACCTATGTCGTGGTCAAGATCTGGGACGAGCGCCGCCTGATCGTGCCGACCACGCGCTTCCTCGAAGGTGCGTTCCAGAACTGGACCAAGACCACCGCGCAACTGCTCGGCTCGGTGATGCTCTACCTCGATCCGTCGACCAGGATCGGCCCGATCCGCGAGGAGTTCGAGCGGCAGGTCGAGGCCAACGCGCGCTGGGACGGCCGCGTGCAGGTGACGCAGGTGACCGAGACCACCCGCGACGCGATCGAAGTCCGCCTGCTGATGAGCGCGAAGGACTCGCCGACGCTGTTCGACCTCAGATGCGATATCCGCGAAGGGATGCTCGAATGGCTCGCCGACCACCGGCCCGAGGCGTTCGCCCGGACGCGTCTGGTGGCGGCGGAGCCGGTCGAGGTGAACGGCGAGTTGAAGCGGGCGGCGTAGGCCGCCGTCAGCTGTTCGCCGAGCGCCGCCGCCGGTTGCGGCGCTGGCCGCCGCCCGGCCTGCCCTGCCCCGCATGGGCAGGCTTGCCCTTGCGGTTCGGGTGCTTGCGGTTGGGCTTGCCGCCAGCCGGAGCGCCGCCCTTGGGCTTGGGCTGCACGCGCTGGCGCGGCTGCTTGGGCGGCGGCTTGGTCGGGCCGACGCCTTCCACAACGGCACGGAAATTCTCGGGCAGAGGCAGACGCTCGAATTCGGCGTCGGTGGTCTTGCGGATATCCTTCAGATAGGCCCGTTCATCCTCGGCGCAGAAGGCGATCGCGACCCCGTCGCGCCCGGCGCGCGCGGTGCGGCCGATGCGGTGGACATATTGCTCGGGCACGTTGGGCAGCTCGTAATTGATCACGTGGCTGACGCCCGGAATATCGATCCCGCGCGCGGCGACGTCGGTCGCGACGAGGATCGGGTTCTTCGCCGACTTGAACTCGCCCAGCGCGCGTTCGCGCTGCGGCTGGCTCTTGTTGCCGTGGATCGCGTTGGCGGGGATGCCGCGCTGGGCGAGCTTCTTCACCACCCGGTCGCAGCCGTGCTTGGTCCGCGCGAAGATCAGCACGCGTTCGAAGCTGCCCGGCACCGGGTGACGCTCGCTGAGCACCAGTTCAAGCAGCGCCTGTTTCTCGTCCTGCTGGACCATGAACAGGTACTGGTCGATCCGCTCCGCCGTCGTCGCCGCGGGGGTGACGCTGACATGGACCGGATCGTGGCAGTATTTGCCCACCAGTTCCTTGATCTGCCCCGGCATGGTGGCGCTGAAGAACAGCGTCTGGCGGCCCGCGGGCACCAGTTCGCTGATCTTGCGCAGCGCATGGATGAAGCCGAGATCGAGCATCTGGTCGGCCTCGTCGAGGACGAGGATCTCGACCCCGTCGAGCCGGAACGCCTTCTGGTCGATCAGGTCGAGCAGCCGGCCCGGCGTGGCGACGAGGATATCGGTGCCGCGGTGGAGCTTGTTGCGATCCTTGTTGACCGAAGTGCCGCCGACGATCGAGTGCACCTTGAGCCCCGCGAGCGCGCCGTAATCCTTGGCCGACTGGGCGATCTGCCCGGCCAGCTCGCGCGTCGGCGCGAGCACCAGCATGCGGCACGATTTGAACGGCGTCTGGTTATCGGCGTCGCGGAGGCGATCGATGCTCGGGAGCATGAAGGCGGCGGTCTTGCCGGTGCCGGTCTGCGCGATCCCCATCAGGTCGCGCCCCGCAAGCACCGGCGGGATCGCCTGCGCCTGGATCGGGGTGGGTTCGGAATAGCCCTTCATGTCGAGGGCCTGGAGCACGGGCTGCGAGAGCCCCAAATCTTCAAAACGAAGACTCTGGTCGAAAGTGGTTGTCATTCTAGTTGTCTAAACTCGCATATCATGCGGCGCGCTCGACGGATTCCTCGCGGAATCCGGGCGCGGCGCGGGTGTCAAAACGACCCGCGTGAAAAGGGAAGTCTCTGGAAAAATGACCGAAACGCTGCCGGGGCTGACGCTGTCTCGCGCCGCCGCTTCACGCTGGCGGGCGTTTCGATGGCGCGCATGTGGGGGTGGGCGGCGCGGAAGTCAATTGCAATCGCGCAAGATGTTTGATAACTGTTGATAAAAGCATTGGAGGCCGCACCATGATTAGCGCTGATTTGGGCGAACCGCTGGAAAAATTCGTCGCCGAGATGGTGACCAATGGCCGCTACAATTCCAAGAGCGAGGTGCTGCGCGAAGGCGTCCGCCTGATCCAGGACCGCGAGGCGCGGCTCGCCGCCGCAATCGCACGAGGTCTCGCTGACGTTAAAGCCGGTCGCGTCAAGCCTGCCGACGAAGTGTTCGACCGGCTCGAAGCCAAATACCGGGCAATGCTCGACGAGCAATCGTGAAAGTTATCTTCTCGGATGCCGCCGAGGCCAGTTTCGAGATCATCGGCGACTATATCGCGCGCGACAACCCGTCTAGGGCGATCAGCTTCGTGATTGAATTGCGAGAGGCTTGCGCCGGCCTAGCAGAGTTTCCCAGCAGGTTTCCGTTGGCAGAAGGCTACGAAAACCTTGGTGTGCGGCGACGGATCTACGGAAACTATCTGATCTTCTATGTGGTCGCGGAGAATGGTGTGACAATATTGCAGGTCAGCCACGCTGCGCAAAACAGCTAGAGAAAAAATCATCGTTGCCGGCAAGGTAACTCAACCGACCTGGTTAAAAAGGAATATCGTCGTCAACGGTCTCCGCTGCTCGATGACTGCCAAAATCTCATCGATACGAGTAACAGGGCGCTGGATAAGGCTGTTTACAACCCCGCCGCCGCCAGCAACGCCTCCGTACTCGCATCGAAGCTCTGCCCCCCCGCCTCGATATCCTTCGCCATCCGTTTGCCCAGTTCGACCCCGAACTGGTCGAACGGGTTGATCCCCGTCAGCACCGCATTGGCGAACACCCGGTGCTCGTGAAAGGCGATCAGCGCGCCCAGTGTCGCCGCGTCGAGATCGTCGCACAGCATGGTCGCGCTGGGACGGTCGCCGGGGAAGTGGCGCGCGGGATCGTCGCCCTTGTCTCCGGCCATCAGCGCGGCGCCTTGCGCGAAGCAGTTGGTCAGCAGGATGCGGTGGTGCGCCTGGTCTAGGTCGTCGCCGGGCGCGATGGCGGCCAGAAAATCGACCGGGATCAGGTGCGTGCCCTGGTGGAGCAGCTGGAACACCGCGTGCTGCGCGTCGGTGCCGACCCCGCCCCAGGTGACCGGCGCGGTCTCGCCATCGACCGGCTTGCCGTCCGCGGTCACGCGCTTGCCGTTCGATTCCATCTCGAGCTGCTGGAGATAGTCGGGCAGCAAAGCGAGCCGCTCGTCGTATGCGAACACCGCGCGCGTCTGGCACCCTCGCACCTGCGTGTAATATTGGTCGGCAAACGCCGCGCGCAGCGGCAGGTTGGCGCGGCCGTCGGCATCGCGGAAATGCTCGTCCATCGCCTGCCCGCCCGCGAGCATCGCCGCGAACTCGCCCCACCCGCAGGCGAGCGCGACCGGGAAGCCGATACTCGACCACAGCGAATAGCGCCCGCCGACGGTCTCGGGGAACGGCAGCACGCGCGTCTCGTCGACGCCCCATTCGACCGCCTTGTCGGGGCTCGCGGTAAGCGCGATCACGCGGCCGGTCGGATCGGATACCCCGCCCTGCTCCAGCCATTTGAGCGCGCTTTCGGCATTGGTCATGGTCTCGATGGTAGTGAAAGTCTTGCTCGCCACCGCGACCAGCGTCGTCGCCGGATCGCACGCCGCGAAGGCCTGTTCGAGCGCCAGCCCGTCGATGTTGGACACGACATGGACGTCGACCAGCGCCAGATCGCGGGTAAGCGCGTCGACCGCCAGCTTGGGCCCGAGCGCACTGCCGCCGATGCCGATATGGATCAGGTGCTTTACTTCGCCGAGCGCACCCTGATGGATCGCCTCGACCAGCAGCCTCATCCGCTGATGCAGCGCCGCCGCTTCCTCGACCGAGGCCTCCGCCCCGACGCCGCGCTGCGCGGTGTGCTCGGCCGCGCGTCCTTCGGTGACGTTGACCTTGGCACCCGACAGCAGCAGCTCGCGCTGGCGAGCGAAATCGCATGCCTCGGCCAGCGCCTCGAATGCGCCGAGAAGTTCGCCGTCGAGATGCGTCTTCGACCAGTCGAAGCGGATCCCGCCGGCCGTCTCGCCCCCATCTTCCCTGGCACCCCATTCGAGCCGCGTCGCAAGCGCATCGACGCGCCCCTCCTCCTCGCGGAACAGTTCGCGCAAGGTGCGGCGCGGCGCGGCCTCGATGCGTTCCCATGCGGCGGAGACGGCGTCGGTCATCGCAAAAATCCTTTCCTACACGGCACCTGTCCGGTTAGGGATTGGGGCCATGTTTGCAAGCACCCTCCGCGACTTCCCGCCTCGCGCGAAAGCCGCATCCCCATGTGACCTTGTTCATGCTGGACCGCGGTTTTCCGCCGTTCGAATGTGTCACATGTGTCAACACCCCGCGTCATGAACGAGCTCGCCGAAACTCCCGCCGGGGCCGACGACAAGCCCGAGGAAAAGGGCGAAAGCTGGGGCAGCTTCGCGTGGTTCGTAGTCAAGCTTGCGATCGCCGCGCTGCTGTTCCGCAGCTTCCTGTTCTCGCCCTTCTCGATTCCCAGCGAGAGCATGCTGCCGCGGCTGATGATCGGGGACTATCTCGTCGCGGCCAAATGGCCCTACGGGTTCTCCAAATACTCGCTGCCGCTCAACGCGCCGCTGATCCCCGGCCGCATCTTCGCCGGCGAGCCCGAGCGCGGCGACGTGGTAATCTTCAAGCACCCGATCGACGAGACCGACTACATCAAGCGCGTGATGGGCCTGCCGGGCGACACGGTCGAGATGCGCGGCGGCGTGTTCGTGCTCAACGGCGAACCGGTGAAGAAGGAGCGGATTGCGGATTTCGTGCAACCGATCAACCTCGATGCTCTCGATGCCGGGAATGAGACCGACCGAACGTGGCCATGTGCCTGGGGAGTGGTCGAATCGAGAGTCAGCACCGATGGTACCGGCCATTGCCGCTATGAGCGTTACCGCGAAACGCTGCCCTCCGGAGTCAGCTACGAAGTGCTCGATTTCGGCGAAACCGGAATCGACGATTGGGGGCCCCGGATAGTCCCCGAGGGCACGGTTTTCCTGATGGGCGACAATCGCGACAATTCGCAGGACAGCCGTTTCGAAGCGAAGGCCGCAGGCGGGGTCGGTTTCGTCCCGCAGGACAACCTCGTCGGGCGCGCCAGCGCGATGATGTGGTCGACCGACGGCAGCGCCGAATGGATCAAGCCGTGGACCTGGTTCACCGCCGCCCGCTGGGACCGCATCGGGGACGGCATATGAGCGATCTGGCGCCCGAAACGCGCGACTGGCTGCGCAAGAACGGCTTCGCCGTCGCCACCGAAGACCTGTGGGTCGAGGCGCTGACGCATGGGAGCCTTGGCGAGGCGCGCGACTACGACCGGCTCGAATTCCTCGGCGACCGCGTGCTCGGCCTGTCGATCGCGCACTGGCTCTACGAGGACGGGCCCGACGCGGAAGGCCGGCTGGCGCAGCGGCTCAACGCGCTGGTCGACAAGGCGAGTTGCGCGCGCATTGCGAGCGAGCTGGGCGCGTCCGAACATATCCGCCTCGGCAAGCAGGCGCGCGCCGACGGCACCGCGGAAAGCGACAACGTGCTCGGCGACATCATGGAATCGCTGCTCGGCGCGCAGTTTCTCGAGGCCGGGTTCGACAGCGCGCGCGAACTGGTCCACCTGCTGTGGCGCGACGCGGTCGAGAGCACGGCCGGCCGCGCCAAGCATCCCAAGAGCGCGCTGCAGGAATGGGCTGCGGGCAACCAGCGCCGCAGCCCGCGCTACGAACTGGTCGAACGCTCGGGCCCCGACCACCAGGCGCGCTTCACGGTCAAGGTGAGCATCCACAATGTCGGCGAGGCAGAGGCGACCGCGAGCAGCAAGCAGGAAGCCGAAACCGAAGCGGCAAGGAAGTTCATGGAGACGTTCGGGTGAGGCCATTCTGTGCCATCCCCACCCCGTTCGTCCCGAGCTTGTCGAAGGACATGTTCGAGCGCAGCCGAGAACCGGCCCTGCGCGAACGATCTCGACTTCGCTCGATCCTGCCCCTCGACTTCGCTCGGGACGAACGGAATTGGGAGGTCGGTTGTGTCCGGGACGCCTAGTCGCTGCGGTGTAGTCGCGGTCATCGGCGCGCCCAATGCGGGCAAGTCGACGCTGGTCAACGCGCTGGTCGGGCAAAAGGTCGCGATCACCAGCGCCAAGGCGCAGACCACCCGCGCGCGGATGCTCGGCATCGCGCTTGCCAAGAACGAGGACGCCGCGACCCAGATGATCCTCGTCGACACACCCGGCATCTTCGCCCCGCGCCGCAAGCTCGACCGCGCGATGGTGAGCGCGGCGTGGGACGGCGCCGAGGCGGCCGACGCGGTGCTGCTGCTGGTCGACCCGGTCAAGCAGCGCCGGCACGAACTCGAACCGTTGATCGAGGCGCTGGCGGGACGGCCCGAGCGCAAGATCCTGGTGCTGAACAAGGTCGACGCGGCGAAGAAGGAACCGCTGCTCGCGCTGGCGCAGGAACTCGGGGAAAAGACCGATTTCGCCGAAGTGTTCTTCGTCTCCGCGCTGACCGGAGACGGGGTGGTGGAGATGAAACAGGCGCTCGCGGACATGATGCCCGAGGGGGTATGGCACTATCCCGAGGACCAGGTGAGCGATGCGAGCGAACGCCTGCTCGCGGCGGAAGTTACGCGCGAGCAACTCTACAAGCAGTTGCACGAGGAACTGCCCTACGATTCGGCGGTTCGCCCCGAGAGCTACCAGCAGCGCCCCGACGGCAGCCTGGAAATCCACCAGCAGATCGTGATCGCGCGCGAAAGCCAGCGCCCCATCGTGCTCGGCAAGGGCGGCCGCATGATCAAGGCCATCGGCGAGGCCGCGCGCAAGGAACTGGCCGAGATGCTGGGGGTGAAGGTACACCTGTTCCTGCACGTGAAAGTGGAGGAGGGCTGGGCGGAGAGCAAAGAGGTGTACGAGGAGATGGGGCTGGATTGGGTGAAATAATGAAAGCGATCATCTGTCTGGTGTTCTGCACCATGTTTGGGGTGCTTACCGGCTGTTCGGACGCTGGGCGCAGCGATGCAACTCAATCGGGCCAACCATACGAAAAGTCGACTTACCTCAGCAAAGAAGCCCGCGAGATCGGATGCTCCATCGTAGCAAAATACGTCTCGGACCATTTCGACAAGGCTGACAAGCCCATCGTACTGAATGACACGAGAGAGTTCGGTATAATTATGTCCGAAGAAGAAGCAGCGACGCTGTTTGCATTCCTTATCGATGGCGAGGAAGGCGATCCGGACAGCGTAGCAATTCAGGCCCGAGCGAGAGCGTTCCTATCTTTGACTGGAGAAAGCGCGATTGAAAATTGCGATGCTCTGCGTTCAATCAAACAGAAGCGATCATTTGAACCCGATCCTGCGGATGAATCTCCGCCGGTCTCCGCCGACGGCTTGTTCTTCGAATACGAATTTCACACAGTCTCAGCGCCTCTTGTAGACTTGGACCGTGGCCAAGCTTTCTTGTGGAGAGGACACGGATGCGGTCCGTTATGCGGAGGAACCGGAATAGAGATTTTTGCACGGCAGACGGACGGGAGTTGGACAAGAACTGACTACCAAGGACTTTCCATCAGGTGAATTGACGTGCCTTGGCCACGTTTCGCAGTTGCTTCCTGCGCGGCATTATCGCCCCTCCGTCAGCCCTGCGGGCTGCCACCCCTCACTTGTCCTGCGGAGAAGCGGGGAGGATCTGGATCACTTCTTCGCTGCTGCTTTCTTCCCGACCGCCTTCTTCCGCCGCTTCTTCTTCGCCGGGCCCTTCGCCGCGCGCTTGTCGATCAGTTCGACCGCCTGCTCTTCGGTCACGTCCTCGGGCTTCACATCCTTCGGGATCGTCGCGTTGGTGGTGCCGTCGGTGACGTAGGGACCGTAGCGGCCCGGCATGACCCTGATCTCGCCGCCCGAGGTCGGGTGCGCGCCGAGCGTCTTGATCGGCTCGGCCTTGCCGCGCCCGCCGCCCTTGCGGTTGGCGGCCTGGGCGAGGATATCGACCGCGCGGTTCATGCCGACTTCGAACACTTCGCGGGTCGACTGCAGCTTGCCGTATTTGCCGTCGTGGCGCAGGTAGGGACCGTAGCGTCCGATCGCCGCCTCGATCTCCTTGCCCGTTTCCGGATGCGCGCCGACGATGCGCGGCAGGTCGAGCAGCTTGATCGCCCATTCCAGGTCGAAATCGTCCAGGTCCTTGGGGATGCTCGCGCGCTTCGCCTCCTTGCCCTCGCCCATCTGGACGTAGGGCCCGAAGCGGCCCGATTTGCGCTCTATCGGAAGGCCGGTTTCCGGGTGCTCGCCCATCACGCCGTCGTCGGCGGGATCCTCGCCGTCCGCGCCGGGCTGGGCGAAGCGGCGGGTGTATTTGCATTCGGGGTAGTTCGCGCAAGCCACGAACGCACCGTAGCGCCCGCCGCGCAGGTGCAGTTCGCCCCCCTCGCGTCCTTCCTGCTCGCAGAGCGGGCAGTGGCGCGGATCCTTGCCGTCCGCGCGCGGGGGAAACAGGTAATCGGATAGATATTCGTCGAGCACCTCGGTGACTTCGGAGGGCTTGCGCTCCATCACCTCCTCGGTCTTCGGCTTGAAGTCGAGCCAGAAGCCCTCGAGCAATTTCTTCCACTCCTCGCGGCCGCCGGAGACTTCGTCGAGTTCGTCCTCGAGGCCCGCGGTGTAGTCGTAGGCCACGTATTGCGGGAAGAAGCGCTCGAGAAACGCCGTCAGCAATCGCCCCGATTCCTCTGCGAAGAAACGGTTTTTCTCCATTCGCACATAGTCGCGATCGCGCAGCGTCTGGATCGTCGAGGCATACGTCGAGGGGCGGCCGATGCCGAGTTCCTCGAGCCGCTTGACGAGGCTCGCTTCCGAATAGCGCGGCGGCGGCTGGGTGAAGTGCTGATTCGCCTCGACTTGCCTTTTGGCCGGGCAATCGCCCTTGCGGATGACCGGCAGCAGGCCGTCTTCATCGTCGTCCTTGTCGTCGCGCCCTTCCTGATAGACTGCGAAGAAGCCGGGGAACTGGATCACCTGCCCGGTCGCGCGCAGCTCGTGCGCGCCGGTGCCGTCGCGCAGCGTGACGGTGGTGCGTTCGAGCCGCGCCGCCTCCATCTGGCTCGCCATCGCGCGCTTGAAGACGAGGTCGTAGAGCTTGGCCTCGTCGCCCGAACCGGCGCGGTCACGCATGAAGCTGGTCGGGCGGATCGCCTCGTGCGCTTCCTGCGCGTTCTTGGCCTTGGTGGCGTAGTGGCGCGGCTTTTCGGGCAGGTAGCTGCCGTCGTAGCGCTCGCTGATCGCCTTGCGGCAGGCGGAGATCGCGCTGCCGTCCATCTGCACCCCGTCGGTGCGCATATAGGTGATCGCGCCCGCCTCGTAGAGCGACTGCGCCAGCCGCATCGTGTGGCTGGCCGAGAAGCCGAGTTTTCGCGCGGCCTCCTGCTGCAGTGTCGAAGTGGTGAAGGGCGGCGCCGGATTGCGCTTGAGCGGCTTGGTCTTGATCTCCTCGACCGTGAAACGGCCTTCCTCGACCGCGGCCTTCGCGGCCAGCGCGCTGCCCTCGTTGCCGAGCGTCAGCTTGTCGAGCTTCTTGCCCTCGTAGCGCACCAAGCGGGCGTCGAATTCGGTGCCGTCATGTTCCAGCTTGGCGACGACCGACCAGTATTCGTCGGGCCGGAACACTTCGATCTCGTGCTCGCGCTCGCAGATCAGCCGCAGCGCGACCGACTGCACGCGGCCCGCGCTCTTGGCGCCGGGCAGGCGGCGCCACAGCACCGGCGAAAGCGTGAAGCCGTAGAGATAATCGAGCGCGCGGCGCGCGAGATAGGCGTCGATCAGGTCGCTATCGAGTTCGCGCGGGCTGCCCATCGCTTCGGTCACCGCCGCCTTGGTGATCGCGTTGAAGGTGACGCGGTCGACCTTGTCGGGTGCTGCCTTCCGCTTCTTCAGCAGCTCGAGCACGTGCCACGAGATCGCCTCGCCCTCGCGATCGGGGTCGGTCGCGAGCACCAGCCGGTCGGCTTTCTTGGCCGCGTCGCTGATCTCCTTGAAGCGGCTCTGCTTGTCGCGATAGAGTTCCCAGTCCATCGCGAAATCCTCGTCCGGCCGCACGCTGCCGTCCTTGGGCGGCAGGTCGCGGACATGGCCGTAGGAGGCGAGAACCTTGAAGTCCTTGCCGAGATAGCCTTCGATAGTTTTCGCCTTCGCCGGCGATTCAACGATAACCAGTTGCATGAGCGTGGATACGGTCCCTTACGCGTATACGTGTACGTACGCGCGAAAGTGGGGTCGGGGATTCGCGGGTGTCAAGCGCTGTCGTGCAAATCGCCGTCCAACACGGTTTGACTGGCGTACCCGTCGCATCGCTGGCAATTGACTGGCGATGCCGTTGAACCCCGAATTGACCCGTGCGATCGAGCTCGCCGCCGCCGGAAAAGGCCACGAGGCCAAGTCGATCGTCGGTCGGCTGGCCGAGGGGGATGGCGACCCCGACGCGCTCTACACCTGGGCCGACATGCATTGGCGCGGCGCGCTGGTGGAGCTCGACTGGACCAAGGCGCTCGGCTTCTTCGCCGCGGCGGAAGCAGCGGGCAGTCCCGGCGCGGGCCACATAGTCACCAATCTTATGGCGAACGGCGTGGTCGGGCAGCGCGACTGGCCGGGGGCGATCGAGCGGCTCGCGCGCGAAGCTGCGGAGTTCGACGACCGTGCGCGCGCCTTCGAATTGATCGAAGCGATGGACCTCGACGCGGCCGGCGATCCGCGGCAACCGCCCGAAAGCGAGCGGCTTCGTTCGTCGCCCGACCTGCGATCGTTCCCGCGCCTGTTCAGTCAAGCGGAATGCCGGCACCTGCGCGCGCTGGCCGAACCGCGCCTCGGCCCGTCGCTGGTGACGGGTCCGAACCTCGAACAGGTCCCCGACCCGATCCGCACCTCCGAATGCGCGCAGATCCACACGCTGATCGAGGATCCCGCCGTCACCGCGCTCAATCGCCGGCTGGCGATGGCGAGCGAGAGCGAATATGCCTGCGGCGAAATCCTGCTGGTGCTGCGCTATCGCCCCGGACAGCATTATCTCAACCATCTCGACGCGCTGCCCGGGCTGACCAACCAGCGCGTCCGGACCGCGCTGGTCTACCTCAACGACGACTACATGGGCGGGCAGACGGCCTTCCCCGCCATCGACTTCGCCTATCGCGGGCGCACCGGCGATGCGATCGTGTTCCGCAACGTCACCGACGACGGACGCCCCGACCGGATGTCGATCCACGCCGGATTGCCGGTGACGATGGGCAACAAATACCTTGCCAGCCGCTGGATTCGCGAACGCCCGCTGTTCGACGAAAGCGGGCCGGTGAGGGACTAGGCGAGCGTCACCGTCGCCGCGACGCCCTATCTCGTGTCGAGCGCGCGCTCACCCGACACTACTCCCGCTCGATCTTGATCAGGGCAGGACCTAGATTGGAAACATAAAAGGGCTGGTCCGCGCGACCGAAGATCATCCCCGTGACAAGACCCGGCACACCCCCGTCACCCGCTTGTCCGAGCAGGTCGAGCCGTCCCTCCCCGGCCTTGCCGCGGGCAGTCCATTCGGAAACGACCTGCGCGCCCTGTTCGGTCTGGGCGTCGAACACGACCCGCGTTTCGCCGCTGGCGAGGTCGATCGCGAAGAGCCTGTTGGATACCGGGGAAGCGACCCATAGCGAGCCGTCATGCGCAAGCCGCATGTTGTCGGGCGTGGGGATCGCCGCCAGTACCCTGTGTTCTCCCAGGCTGCCGTTTTCGACATCGAGCGCGAAGCTCAGCACGCGGTCGCCCAGCGTTTCGGACAGGAACAGCCACCCGTTCGCCTCGTCGAGATGGAAACCGTTGGGGAAGTCGAGCCCGTCCACAACCAGTTCGGGCTCTGCCGCGAGATTGCCGTCCGCATCGCGCGGGAGCCGGTAGATCGCGCCGTCTCCTATCGGCGTTCCGACTGCCGCGAACAGGCGCTCCTCGCCCTGGTTCTCGGTCGACTGGGTGAACCAGATCGCACCGGTCGAATCGGCGATCGCGGTGTTCACGCCGTAGCGATGCGCGAGCACCAGCTCGGTCGTCGCGGTCTCGATATCGGTGCGGTAGATCCGGCCGGTGAACACATCGGCGACGAGGATGTGTCTGCCGTCGGGTTCGAGATGCACGCCGTTGGGCCCGGCCGCGCCTTCTGGCGGATCGTGCACGAACCCGGCCGCCGCGAAATCGCCGAACGGTTCGTGGCTGCCGTCGGGGGCGATCCGGACCAGGCCGTAGCGCTGGTCGGCGACGATCAGCGTGCCGTCGCCCAGCTGGACGCCGTCCTCCGCGCGAATCAGGCTGCGGTCGGCGGGAAATATCTCGCCATCGGCCAGCGTCCACGATTTCGCTTCGACCGCAGCCTCGGTGCCGTCGCTCCGCTCGCCCGTGCAAGCTGCCAGAGCCAGCGATGCGGCGATCGTCAGCAGGATTCGTTTCATGGTCCCGTCCCTCCCCTTGCGCACGCTATGGCATCGAACGTCCGCTCGCGGAAGCACCCGTTCGAAGCCACCCGTTCACTGGCCGCCGAGCGAGACCCGGCCAGCGGCGTGGCGTTGCAACCGCCCGGATATCTCCAGCTCCAGCAGCGCCATCTGCACCGAGGCCGCGCTCTCGCCCGATTGCCGGATGAGTTCGTCGACCGCCACCGGTGCGGTGGTGAGCAGGCCCTCGATATCCGCCGGCTCCGCCTCCGCCAGGTCCTCGCCGCCTTCCCAGTCCTGCGGCAGCGGTTCGTGAAAGGTCGAGCGAGGGCTTCCGTCGAAGCCGCTCAGCAGTTCGACAACGTCTTCGGGCGCCTGCACCAGCACCGCGCCGTCGCGGATCAGCCGGTTGCAGCCCTGCGAGCGGGAGTCGAGCGGGCTGCCCGGGATCGCCATCACCTCGCGCCCCGCCTCGCCCGCCAGCCGCGCTGTGATCAGCGATCCGGAACGGGGTGCAGCCTCGACCACCAGCGTGCCCGCCGCGAGCCCGGCGATGATGCGATTGCGGCTCGGGAAATGGCTGCCGCGCGGCTCGGTCCCGGGCGGCTGTTCGGCGAGCAACAGGCCCTCGCTCGCGATCCGCTCCTGCAGATCGGCGTGCTGCGGCGGATAGGCGATGTCGATGCCGCTCGCGATCACCCCGATTGTTGTCGGGAAAGCACCCTCGTGGCTCGCCCCGTCGATCCCACGAGCCAGGCCGGAAACCACGGTGAAGCCCTCCCCCGCCAGCCCGGAGGCGAAGTCGCGCGCCAGCTTGACCGCCGCCGCGCTGGCATTGCGCGCGCCGACCATCGCCACGCAGGGCCGCTCAGCCCGCGACAGATCGCCGCGCCACATCAGCACCGGCGGCGCACTGTCGAGCTCGCGCAGCAACGCCGGATAGCCGGGCTGGTCGTGGAACAGATAGCGCGCACCCGTCATACGCACCGCGTCGATCTCGCGCTCGATCGCTTCGCTCTTGGCAGGACGATAGTCCCGCCCGCCGCGCCGGCCGAGATCGGGCAAACCCGCGAGCGCCTCCTGTGCATCGCCGAAGCGGCGCAGCAGCTGGCGATAGGTCACCGGCCCGATATGGGGCGAGCGGAACAGCCGGATACGCGCGAAGGCCTCGTCCTGGCTCGGCACTGCTGCCGGCGCGTCGCTCACTTCTTCCCGCCGACCTTCGGCTCCTCGCCGCGCAACAGCCGCTGGATGTTGGTGCGGTGCAGCCACAGCACGATGACCGTCACGATCGCCAGCACCGGGACGAACGGCTCGAACTCCCAATAGACCGCGACGAACAGCGCCCCGCACACCGCGCCCATGCCAGCGAGCGAACTGATCCGCGTCGCGCCCAGCAAGGTCAGCCACAGCAGCGCGTAGATCAGCCCGAGCGGCCAGGCAATCCCGAGCGTCACCCCGGCATTGGTCGCCACCCCCTTGCCACCCTTGAAACCGAGCCAGACGGGGAAACAATGGCCGAGCACCGCGCCGAGCGCCGCCAGCGGCACCGCGCCCCACGCCGCCTCCGGCATGCCGCCGGGATGGCCGAACCATTGCCACGCGAGGTAGACCGGCAGGAACCCCTTGAGCAGGTCGAACGCCAGCGTCGCCGCGGCGAGACCCTTGTTGCCGGTGCGCAGCACGTTGGTGGCGCCGATATTGCCGCTGCCGATATTGCGTACATCGCCCAGCCCGGCGAAGCGGGTCAGGAGCAGGCCGAACGGGATCGAACCGATCGCGTAGCCGATGATCAGGGCCTTCAAGCTGTCGATCGGTATGTCCATGTCCGCTCCCCTTGCGCTTCGATCCCATAACCGTTCGCCCCGAGCTTGTCGAAGGGCTGTCTTTTCATTTACTGCGCTAGAAGAAAGTGCAGGGCTTCGACAAGCTCAGCCCGAACGGATTTGGAGCCTTGCGAGCGAATTCCCCCATCCTGCTGTTCGATTCCGGCGTCGGCGGGCTGACCGTGTTGGCCGAGTTGCGCCACGCCCTGCCCGACGCGCCGGTCATCTACGCCGCCGACATGGCGGGCCTGCCCTACGGCACCAAGAGCGAGGCGGAAGTCGCGGCGCGGGTTTGCGGCCTGCTCGGGCGGATGGCCGAACGCTGGCAGCCGCGGCTCATCTGCATCGCCTGCAACACCGCCAGCACGATCGCGCTGGGGATGGTGCGCGAGGTGCTCGAAATCCCGATCGTCGGCACCGTGCCGGCGATCAAGCCCGCCGCGGCGATGACGAAAACCGGGGTCATCGGCCTGCTCGGCACCGAAGCGACGATCCGGCAGGCCTATGTCGACAATCTCGAAGCCGAATTCGCTGCGGACAAGCGGCTGCTGCGGCAGGCGGCGCCCGGCCTGGTGGAAGCGGCCGAAGCGAAGCTCGCCGGACGCGGCGACGCAAACGGCGCGGTCGGCGAGGCGGTCGCAGCGCTGCGTGCCCAGCCCGGAGGAGAACGGATCGACACGGTGGTGCTGGCCTGCACGCACTTCCCCTTGCTGCGCGAGGAATTGCAGGCCGAACTCGGGTCGGAAGTGGCTTTGGTCGACGGCGCACAGGGCATCGCCCGCAGAATCGTGCACCTGACGCGCAACGACGATTTTGCCCGTGGCGAGCCGGACCGGGCCGTAACGACCGGCCCGCTCGCAGCGTTCGAGGCTCTGGCCCCGGTTTTCGCTGCGCACGGAATCGATCGGCTCGTGCAGTTCTAGCTGCGAATCGCTCGCAAAGATCGCGGTGGAAATGGCTGTTTCATCGGCCTAATGCGGGCGCGACGGATGGCCGCGGACGGGCGGCGCTGGCGCAGGTTTCGCGATGAATTACGAGCAGGTCTTCGACAAGGCGATCGACCGCCTCCACGAGGAGGGGCGCTATCGCGTGTTCATCGACATCCTGCGCAACAAGGGCGCGTTCCCCAATGCGCGCTGCTTCGCCGGACACAACGGTCCGAAGCCGATCACCGTGTGGTGCTCGAACGATTATCTCGCGATGGGCCAGCATCCCAAGGTGGTCGAAGCGATGGAAGAGGCGCTGCACGATGTCGGCGCGGGCTCGGGCGGCACGCGCAATATCGGTGGCAACACGCACCTCCACATCCAGCTCGAGCGCGAACTGGCCGACCTCCACGGCAAGGACGGCGCGCTGCTGTTCACCAGCGGATACGTTTCCAACGACGCCACCCTGTCGACGCTCGGCAAGCTGCTGCCGGGCTGCGTGATCTTCTCCGACGAACTCAACCATGCGAGCATGATCGCCGGCATCCGCAATTCGGGCTGCGAGAAGCGCATCTTCCGCCATAACGACATGGCGCATCTCGAGGAACTGCTCGCCGCCGAGGACGAGGAAACGCCCAAGGTGATCGCCTTCGAGAGCGTCTATTCGATGGACGGCGACGTCGCCCCGATCCACGCGATCTGCGACCTTGCCGACGAATACAACGCGCTGACCTATATCGACGAGGTCCACGCGGTCGGCATGTACGGCGAGCACGGCGGGGGCATTTCGGAGCGCGACGAGGCGGCGCACCGGATCGACATCGTCGAGGGCACGCTGGGCAAGGCCTTCGGGGTGATGGGCGGCTATATCGCCGCCGATACGCGGATCATCGACTGCATCCGCAGCTACGCGCCCGGCTTCATCTTCACCACTTCGCTCAGCCCGGTGCTGGTCGCGGGCGTGCTGGCGGCGGTGCGGCACCTCAAGGGATCGAGCGAGGAGCGCGACGCGCAGCAGCGCAACGCCGCGCTGCTCAAGCGCAAATTCGCCGAGGCCGGCCTGCCGGTGATGCCGAGCGAGACGCATATCGTTCCGCTGATGGTCGGCGACCCGGTCCGCGCCAAGAAGATCAGCGATATCCTGCTCGCCGAATACGGTGCCTATGTGCAGCCGATCAACTTTCCCACCGTCCCGCGCGGCACCGAACGGCTGCGCTTCACCCCCGGCCCCGCCCATACCGAGGCGATGATGGACGAGCTGACCGGGGCGCTGGTCGAGATATGGGACCGGCTCGACCTGGAACTGCGCAGGGCGGCCTGAGGCCTGCCGATGGCCCGACCGGCCTCCCCCGACTTCCGCCATGCCATGCCGTCCGACCTGCGCGCTGTTCTCGGCAATGACGGCACTCTCGAGGAAAAGTGGGACGGCCTGACCCCGCTCGCACGCAACGAGTGGATCTGCTGGATGACCTCCGGCAAGAAGGAGGCGACGCGGATGAAGCGCCTCGCCCAGCTGCAGGAGGACATCCTCGATGGCAAACGGCGCCCGTGTTGCTGGCCGGGCTGCCCGCATCGTCGCGAATCCGCGCGCAAGTGGGTCGAACCCTAAACTTCGCCTCCACATGGCGGAGGGCGCGCAAAAGTGGTAGTCTCGCAAGGAAAGAGACGGGCCGCACATCGCATTATTCCGCTTCGAAACATTGTGCCATTTCGGGGGTTCGATCATGAAAAGGCTGATAACTTTATTGCTTGCGTCGGCAATCGCCTGTTCGCCGCCCGCTGCCGCGGCCAAGACCCGCCTGCAATACCAATGCAATCTCGATGGTCAGGCTGCCGTGCTCACCGCGGATGTCGAGGGAATCCAGTCGGGCGGCACCGTGCCCGGGCGGCCGGGTCTCGCGCCGATCATCACCGGCCAGACGATCTATTACGCCGGCCAGCTCGTCTCGCAGAGCGCGCGCTATTCCTTCGTCGGCGAGAACGACTACGCCGAGTTCGTCGACCAGAGCAACAACCAGCGCTTCCGCGTGCAATTCGTCATGTCGGGCAACAGCCTGCTGCTGATCGCGAACCCCCACGGTCCGCAGCCGACGCGCTACATGTGCCAGCGCACCGGGTAATGCCCCCGTTTCCCCGCTATCGTTAGCCGATTCTCAACCACCCTTCGCCTAGGGCACAAGGCCCATGGCGATGACGAAACTCCTCAAGGGACTCAGGAACGGATCGGATAGCGCACAAAGCGCCGCCGAAACGCCGGTTCCGCTGCCCGCCGGCGAGGAGTTGCGGAGCCGCGTGCTCGACGAATTCGAAAGCGCCGGGATCGCCTGGATCTGGGCGACCGATCCGCAGGGAAACCTCGTCTATCTCTCCGACATGGCGACCGAGAAGCTGCGCGAGGATGCCGCGGCGCTGATCGGCCAACCGCTCGAGGACATCTTCGAAATCGACGAGGAAAGCGCATCCGAGAGCAGCGGACGCTCACTCAAGTTCCAGCTCAAGGCGCGCAACAAGATCCGCGAGCAGGTGGTGCGGTTCGCTTGGGGCAAATCGCCGCAGGACGTGCGCCAGACCTGGTGGTCCCTGTCGGGCTATCCGGTGCGCGACGCGGAGGGCAATTTCGTTGGCTACCGCGGCAGCGCCAAGGACGTCACGGTCGAATACGAGCGCCAGCTCGCCGACTCGCAGCGCGCCGATTACGATTCGCTCACCGGGCTTGCCAACCGGCACCATATCAACCGCCTGCTCGACGGCACGATCGCCGGCTTCAAGTCTTCCGAGCGACCGGTCGCGCTGATGATGCTCGACCTCGACAAGTTCAAGCATGTCAACGACACGCTCGGCCACGCGGCGGGCGACCAATTGCTGGTGCAGGTCGCCGAGCGGCTGACCCAGATCGCCGGGAGCCGCGGCAAGATCGCCCGTCTCGGCGGCGACGAGTTCCAGGTGATGATCGCCGACGAGGACGATCGCGGCAAGCTCGGCGAACTGGCCGACAAGATCATCTCGATCCTGTCGCAGCCCTACCCGCTCGACGACGGCAAGCGCGCGATCATCGGCGCCTCGGTCGGGATCGCGGTCGCCCCGTTCGACGGCGACGATCGCGAAAAGCTCAACCGCAGCGCCGACCTCGCTCTTTACGCCGCCAAGAACGGCGGACGCGGCCAGTACCGCTTCTACTCCTCGGACCTCAAGGACGAGGAGGAGGTCCGCCAGCTGCTGCTCGACGAGCTGCGCGAGGCACTCAAGGAAGGCCAGCTGGAAATGCACTACCAGCCGGTCGTCTCGATCGAGAGCGGCGCGGTGGTGTGTCTCGAAGCCCTGATGCGCTGGGACCACCCCGAAAAGGGCTTCATCAGTCCCGGCATGTTCATCCCGGTCGCGGAGGAAAGCGACCTGATCAACACGCTCGGCGAGTGGGCGATGCGGCAGGCCTGCGAGGCCGCCACCGGCTGGCCCAAGAGCGTTTGCGTCGCGGTCAACGTCTCGGCCAACCAGTTCGTCAATCCGGGCTTCCCCGAAGTGGTCACCAACGTGCTCGCGTCCACCGGGCTCGAACCGGGCCGGCTCGAGCTCGAGTTGACCGAGAGTATCTTCGTCGGCGACAGCGAGACCACCGAGCAGGTGTTCAAGACCCTCAAGAACATCGGCGTGCGGCTCGCGCTCGACGATTTTGGCACCGGCTATTCCTCGCTCAGCTATCTGCGCGCGGCGCCGTTCGACAAGATCAAGGTCGACCGCAGCTTCGTCGATTCGTGCACCCAGAAGGACAAGAACAGCGCCAAGATCATCGCCGCGATCGTCGGCCTGTCGAACGCGCTTGGTATGGAGACCACGGTCGAGGGGGTCGAGGCGTTCGACCAGCTCGAAGTGGTGCGCGACAAGGGAGCGCAGCTGGTCCAGGGTTTCCTCTATTCGCGCCCGCTGCCGCTCGACGCGATCCAGCAGAAATTCGATGCCGGCGAATACGAGTTCGAGCCCGAGGGACCGCAGACGTTCCGCGCCGACCGCCGCTCGGTCTATCGCCGCATCGGGGTGATCCACGAGGACTACTACTACAACGCGGTGATGCGCGATTTCTCGCGCACCGGCGCGGGGCTGGAGGGACTGGTCGGCGTTCCGCAGGGAACGCATCTGGTGCTCGATCTGGGCGAAGGCCAGCTCGCGGTGTGCACCGTGGTCCGCTCGGAAGACGACGAGGTCGGAGTCGAATTCGAGACTCCGATGATCAGCGATGGCGCCGGGGGTCTGTGCACGCGGCACCGCGTGTCTGCCTACACCATCGCCGCGGCGGGCCTGCCGAAGAAGCCGGGCACCGCCGGCCCCGACGAAGGCAAGCGCAACGAATCGCGCCCGCAATTCATGGAAGTCGCGCCGGGTACCGCCAAGGCGGCCTAAAGTTGTTTTCAGCTTCGCTGGAGCAGCACCGGGCCGCTCCAGCTAAGCTGAAACCCAGACCACCGCGTAGCCATCCGCGCCAATCCTGCTAAGTCCGCCCGGTCGAACGGGAGGATAGGGTATGGCGGCGGGCGAAGCGACTTACGACGAAGTGGTGCGTGGGCGGCGCAGCATTCGCGGGTTTCTCGACAAACCGGTCCCGCGCGAGCTGATCGCCGAAGTGATCGAGCTCGCGATGCGCGCGCCCTCCTCGTTCAACAACCAGTGCTGGAACTTCACCGTCGTCGCCGGCGAGCCGCTCGAGGCGATCCGCAAGGGCAACACCGAGGGCATCCTCGCGGGGCAGCCAGACAGCCGCGAATTCCGCCGCTTCGACAAGGTCCCCGACGAGCATCGCGGGCGGCAGATCGCGATCGCCAAGCAGCTCTTCGGCGCGATGGGGATCGAGCGGCACGACAAGGAAGGACGGCAGGACTGGGTGCTGCGCGGCTTCCGCCAGTTCGACGCGCCGGTGAGCGTGGTGGTGACATACGACAAGGTCATCCTCGGCAGCGACATCGCCCCGTTCGACTGCGGCGCGGTGACCAACGCGCTGGTCAACGCCGCCTGGTCGCGCGGGCTCGGCTGCGTGATCAATTCGCAGGGCATCATGCAATCGCCGGTGGTGCGCGAGCATGCGGGCATTCCCGAGGACCAGGTGATCATGATCTGCGTCGCGATGGGCTGGCCCGACGAGACGTTCCCGGCGAACGCCGTGGTCAGCGAGCGCAAGACCGTCGAGGAAGCGACCAGGTTCGTCGGATTTGAATAAGCCGATCGGGCTCGTCTATGCTGGTCCCGATTCGAAGGGGGACAGCGATGAATTTCAGCAAGTTTTTCTGCACGACCGTGGCCGCCGCCGCACTTGCCGCATGCGGGGACACCGCTGGCGACACCGATACCGAAGAGGCTTCGGCGACCGCGACCGAAGCCGGTGACGACACGTCCGGCGAAGATATGGCGGCGACGGGCGGCGACCATTTCTACTGCTTCATGAACGTGGTCATCGGCGATACGAAAACCCACTATGTGACGGACGCGGCTCCCGTCCCGTCGGGCGCCGACGAGGAGAGCCTCAAGGCCGATTTCGTCACCGCACTCGAAGCCGAATATGCCGATTCGATCGGCAGTACGCGCACGCCGATCTGCACGATCCTCGGCTCGCGCGAGGAGATCGAGAGCGGCTCCGCCTATATCACCGGCAAGGCGGAAGAACGCGGTCTGACCACGGTCAGGGTCGACTTTCCGTAAGAAGATGGCGCTTTGCGGCCCGGTTCCGGCACCGTCGGTGCGACCGGTGGCGTAGCGGCACCTGCCGCCTGGCGATCCGGGGTTCGCGGCGTTCGGCGAGCGACGCGGCGCCCGTGCGTGCTCGAACCATCGGTTCGCCGCAACAGACCCCCGCCCCATCCGCACGGGCCGGCATGGTGCCGGAACCAATCTCGCGTCGCAGCGGTTGCCTCGATCAGTCACGCTATCCAGCGCCCGGATGCAGCAGGCATTCGGCGCAATTTTTCCGAACGAGTCGATGGGGGCACCGGCGACCAGCCGTATGCGAAGGGGGCGGTGAAAGCCGCAACGCGCACGGCCGACCGTCGAAGTTTGAAGGAGTGAATGAATGCCTACCAATCCCGTCAAACCGACGCTTCTCCTCGCCGCCGCCGCACTCGCGCTACCTGCCGCGGGGAGTCTGTCCGCGCAGCAGCTCGAGCCGGTGGAAGGCGAGGTGCTGACCACCGTCTACGGCACACCGCCCGCCGACCTGTCGGGGCTCGAGGAAGGCCCGGGGATCGACGGCTTCATCACCGCGCGCAAGGGCGACCGGATCCAGGTCACCACCGCCGACGGCGTCCAGAGGACGATCTCGCTCAGCGCCGCGACCGAAATCCGGTCGAGCGGCGGCTTTCTCGGCCTCAGCAAGACCTCGCTGGGCGAGGATTCGCTGCTCAACGGCCTGCCGGTCGACGTCGATACGGTGCGCTGGGGCAACGGCCTCGTCGCGAGCAGGATCGCGCTCAAGAGCAAGGACCTGAAGACCGCGGCGATGATCCATCGCGGTACGGCGCAGGGCTTTGCCGAACAGACCGCCGCGACCGATGCGCTGCGCAGCCGCGTCGGCGACATCGACGAATACAACGTCAAGGGCACCACCAACGTCTATTTCGACACCGGCCGCTACGACCTCTCGGGCGAAGCGCGCGCCGACCTGTGCAGCGCGGCCAGCCAGGCCGAGGCGACCGACAACGCGATCCTGCTGGTGGTCGGCTATACCGATTCGACCGGCAGCTACGAGGTCAATCAGGAACTCAGCGAGAAGCGCGCCGAGCGCGTGGTGAACTACCTGCAGCAGCAATGCGGCTGGAAGCCCTATCGCATGCTGACCCCGACCGGGATGGCCGAAGCCGATCCGGCGGCGGACAACGCCACCGACTACGGCAAGCAGCAGAACCGCCGCGTCGCGGTGAACATTCTCGTCAGCAAGAGCGTCGACGGGTTGTAATCGACGCCTGCGGACGGCCGGGGTGGGCTACGCGCCCACTCCGGCCGGCGGGCCTACTGCTCGACCAGTTCGACCCTTCGGTTCTTGCTCTTGCCCGTGTCGCTCGAATTGGTGAACACCGGCGAGACCGGGCCGACCCCGACCGCCTTCAAACGGCCTTCCGCAATGCCGTAATCCTCCACGAGCACGCGCCGCACCGTCGCCGCGCGGCCCGAGGACAGCCGCATGTTGTAATCGTAGGTCCCTTCCGCATCGGTGTGGCCGACGACGTAGAAGCTCTTGCCGCTCATCGATTTCAGCAGCTTGGCGGTCTCGTCGAGCGCGGGCTTCGATTCCGGCTTCAGCGTGGTCTTGTCGGTATCGAACATCAGCCCCTCGATTACCGTGCGGCCGTATTCCTCCAGATCCTTGCCCATCGCATCGGCATTGGCGACGACCAGGCCGGTCTCGGCCTCCTTCGCCTCGAGCACGTCGACCAGCACGCCGATCTCGTCCTTCGAGTGCTGCTCGATGTTGACGACCACATACATCGGCCCGTCGGCGCGGCGCTTGCGCGCGACCACCGAGCCGGATCCGCCGCTCGACGACGTCCCGGCGGCGAGCGTGTTGACCACCCCGCCCTTGCCCCATTTGTTGGTCGTGTAATAAATGCCCTGCCAGTTGCGGCCGCCGATATCGCCCTTGACGTTGCGGGTCGGGAACAGGCCGTTGCCGAGGATTTCGAAACCCGCCGCCTTCAAGGCTTCGAGGTAGTTGAGATAGACCTCGCCATGCGTGCGGTCCTCGCCCTCGTAGCGGAAGAAATTGCGCGTCAGGCGACCCGCCGTGTCCTCCCACTCGCCGATCTGGCGATAGCCGGTGACCTTGTCGAGCGGGACGCGGAACTCGCGGTAGTTCTCGGTCTCGCACCACGCCAGCACGGTGCCCGGATAGCGGCTCACCGCGGGGTGGCTCTCGCACCCGTCGGCATCGTCGGGCGAAGCTTCGCCGGCGACGAATTTGGGTTCGGCGGACGCACCGCCCGCACCCTCGCCGCCATCCTGCACCGCCTGCTCTGGTTGCAGTTCGGTCGATCCGGCTTCGGCCCCCTCGCCATCTCCGAACGCCGCCTCTTCGCAGCCCGCCAGCAGCAGCAGCGCAGCCACAGCGGTCATTCCCTGCCCGTACAAGGTCATCCCTGGTCCCCCTTCGTGTATTCCCGCCGCAAGCCTATCCGGAGTCGTCCCGGCAGGCAAATATGCGCGGTTTTCGCGCCGGAGCCTGTTTCGGCGAAACCGAAAACGACTCTACTCCGCCACCTCGCTCGCCGCGGCGGCACCGATCAGATAGGGCATCGGCTCGACATTGACGTAGCCCGGCATGCGGCGCGCGAAATGCTTGAGCCAAGTCGCATGCCCGCTGCCGACGATCACCAGCACGCGATCGCCGGGCTCGGCGACCATGTCGAGCTTGCCGAACATCTTGGCGTTGCGCATGTACCAGTAGGCGTTGAGTTCCGCCCCGGGCTGCGCCTCGCCGTCGCCGATCCGGATCAGCGTGTAATAGAGCTTGTCGTGCTCGGCGCCGACCACGTCGGGATCGTTGTGGAACAGCAGCGATTCGGCCAGCGATTGCTGCGCCAGTCTCTCCTGCTCGGCATCGGTGCGCGCCTGCAGGTCGGCGATCAGGCCCTCGATGACGCCCGACTGGCCGGTTTCGGCCGCGGTCGCCTGCACGCGGCCCATCGGGAAATAGTCGGGCTCGCCTTCGGAGGGCTGCTCGTCGAAACCGTAGACCGCTTCGTGCCCGAGCATGCGCGCCATGCGGAAGCCGAGCTGGACGCTCTCGTTGCGGCTGGTCCGGAGCAGTTCGTCGGTACGGGCGTAATCGTCGATCTCGAAATCCGGCGCGTCGGCTTGCCGTTCGACCATTATCCTGGTCGGCTGCCACTGCGCCAGCGTGGCGGCGAGGATTTCGATCTCGCGCTGGCGCTTCGCGGCCAGCACGTCGTCGACCTCCATGTTGACCGCATCCTGCCCGGGATTGGCCCAGTGATAGGTGCCGAACACCATGACTTCGACCGGGGCCGGCTCGTCCTGCGGCTCCTGCGCGGTCGCACCGCTCGCGGACGAAACGGCAAGCGCGGCGGCGATAGACAGAGCTCGAAACATGCATCTCTCTCCCATGTGTGTTACCAACATAATACACATAGCGTGCCGCGTTGCAAATGCCCGCCTCACCGGAAGCGGCGGCGATCCCTCCACGCCGACCGGGTATTACGTTTCCGCCTGGCGCCGGGTGTTGACACATGTGACACTCTCCTGCGCTTCGTTTTCGCCGGCCGTGTCCCCCGCCAGCACGCGGTCGAGCAGCGCGGCGCCTTCCGCTTCCCAGCGCTCCCATGCGTCCTGCGCTTCGATCCCGGCCTCGTCCATCGCGGCGTTCTCCGCCTCGGCATCGTCCTCGCCCTGCGCTTCCCCGTCGGACCGATCCGCCGCGTCGCGCCGCGCGCGCAGCGCCTCGCCGCGGGCATAGGCGGCGTATTCCTCGCGCGTCGGCGGGAGGCCGCCCGCCGCCGGGTCGCGCCAGTCGCGCGTCGCTTCCGCCGCCTCGGCGAAATCGGGCGGCGGCGCGTGCCCCGCCATCGCCGCGAGCAGCTGGTCGAACCGCCCGGCGCGCGCGACCGCTTGCGGGTCCTGCTCGACCCGCCGGTCGAGCCGCGCGAGATGCGCGAGCAGATAGCGCGCATCGTGCTTGCGGAAGGTCGCGACGTGCTCGCCGCGCACGAACACCGGCACTGCGACCCCGTCGATGGCGCGGGTGGCGAGCTCGGCCTCGTGGCGGGCGCGCGCATGGACCAGCGCCGCATCCCAGCACTGCGCGAAATCGGGATAGCGCCGCCGCGCGCGATAGACCGTCTCGCGGCTCACCCCGACCAGCCCCGCCGCCGCGCGGACATTGCCGTGCCCGGCGAGCGCATCGAGGAAACGGATGCGCGCCGGGGTGTCGAACACCGCGGCGGGGTGGACCGGATACGCGCCCTCCCCCAGCTCGATCGCGACCGGATCGTCGCCGGGCAGCCAGCCGGCGGGCCATTGGCCGGGCTTTCCGGGCGGCGGGCGCAACGCGACGCCGTATTGCGCGAGCCGGGCGTTGATCTCGCGGTCGGACGGGGGCTGCGCAGCGCCATCTTCGGCGGGCCGCGCGGCGGCGGATTGCAGTTCATCGGTGGTGGGCATGATCCGTTTCTCCTTGGGGGACGAACGAATCGAACCATCTATGCCATGCGGGGGTCTGTAGGACAGGGTTTTATGATAGTTTGGTGGAACGCGCCCCTTGGTATTTCCACCTATCGTCCCTCCTAGCCGTCCCAGTCCTGCCCCGCATGGACGAGCCGCAGGATTTCGACCTCGTCGGAGAGTACGCGATAGGCGATGACGGTCCGGCGGCGGTAGGGGATGGTGCGTAGGCCAGGGACGAGATCGTCGCGCGGCGTGCCGCGCTCGGAGAAATCCGCCAGCTTGGCCGCGTGGGTCTCGATTTGGGTGGTGTATTCGAGTGCCGTGTCGGGATCGGCGCGCTCGGCGATCCAGTCATACAGGGCGATAAGGTCGGCGCGGGCACGTGGATGCCAGACGACCGTGCGGGGTTTCACCGCTTGCCGCGTTCGGCGTGATGCGCGCGCAAGGCGGCGAACACGTTGGCCTGCGGGATCGGCGGTGCGGGATCGGCCAGCGCTTCCTCGACGCGCGCCTTGATGATCGCGTCGAGCGCCGCTTCCTCGCGCTCCAGCGCACGCAGCCCCGCCCGCACGACCTCGCTGAGCGAAGCGTAGCGTCCGGACTCGACCCGGTCACGAGCGATCCCGTCGCAGGGGCCGAGCGTCACAGTGACCGGTTTTGCACTTCGCGTAGCCATATCGCCAATATATGACAGTGTCATATATTGCGCAAGCTCAGTCTGCCCTACCGCAAACTCACCACGTTGTCGCTGACCGGCCGCTCGCGGTCGCCGCGATACAGGCTCGCCATCGGTTCGTCCTCGACCGTGTATTGCTCCGCCTCGCCGAAGCCGTTGAAGCCGGTCTTCATCGCCGCGCCGTAGGCGCCGAGCATGCCGATCTCGATATAGTCGCCCGCCCGGATATCGCCCGGCAGCGCAAAGGGGCCCTTCATGTAGTCGGCATCGTCGCAGGTCGGGCCGTAGAAGGCGAAATCCTGCAGCGGATCGCGCAGGTCGTCCTCCAACGCCACCAGCGGGAAGCGCCAGTCGACATGCGCCGCGTCATAGAGCGCGCCGTAGGCCCCGTCGTTGATGTAGAGTTCCTCGCCGCGGCGCTTCTCGACCCGCACCACCAGCGAGGAATATTCGGCGCACAGCGCCCGGCCCGGCTCGCACCACAATTCGGCGTTGTAGGCGATCGGCAGCGCTTCGAAATGGCGGTGGATGACGTCGAAATAGTCCTCCAGCGGGGGCGGATCCATGTCGGGATAGACGCTCGGGAAACCGCCGCCGACATCGACCACGTCGATCACCACGCCCGCTTCGGCCACCGCCGCCTTCACGCGCTCCAATGCCTGGACGTAGGCGAACGGCGTCATCGCCTGGCTGCCGACATGGAAGCACAGGCCGAGCCAGTCGCATTGCTGGCGCGTCGCCTGCAGCAGCGGCGCGGCGTCGGCGAGGTCGACGCCGAACTTGGAGGCGAGGCTGAGCTCGGAATATTCGCTCGACACGCGCAGCCGCACCAGCAGCCGCAAGTCGCTCGCCTCGGTGCCGTCCTCGGCCGTCGTGGCCGCGACGATCTTGGCCAGTTCCTCGTGCGTATCGAGCGTGAAGGTCTTCACCCCGTGCTCGAAATAGGCCTCGCGGATCGCGCGCGGGGTCTTGACCGGGTGCATGAAGCACAAAGTCGCCTCGGGCAGCGCCTGGCGCACCAGCCGCACCTCGGCGATCGAGGCGACGTCGTAATGCGCTACCCCGTTCTCCCACAGCACGCGCAGCAGGTCGGGCGACGGGTTCGCCTTGACCGCATAGAGCGAGCGGCCCGGAAACTTCTCGACGAAGAAGCGGGCGGCACGCGCGGCGGCGTGCGGGCGGTTGAGGATCACGGCTTCGTCCGGCGCGAGCGCGCGGACTAAAGTCTTGGCGTCGGGATAGGTGTGCAACTCAAGGGACCCCCTGAAGGTAATGTTACGGTCAAGGCTGCCTTGCGGTTAGTCTAAGTCCCTTGGGGCAGTGGAGCGCGCATATAGGCCGCCCGCGTACGGGCACAAGGGAAAACTGCCTTGGGCGGCATCAATGGCTGCGGCGCGAGGGGGTTCCGGAAACGCGATGGATCAGTCGTTTTTGAACGCCACCTGCGGCACCTGGTCGACGGTGCCCTTCTCGCTGTCGTCGAGGCGGTGGAAATCGGCCTCCTCGAAGCCGAGCATCCCGGCGAACAGCACTGCGGGAAAGCTCTCGCGGCCGGTGTTGTAGTGCGACACCGCCGCATTGAGCGCGCGGCGCGCGGCGGCAAGCTTGTCTTCGAGATGCGCCAGCTCGCGCTGCAATTCCTGGAAATTGGCCGAGGCCTTGAGATCGGGATAGGCCTCGCCCAGCGCGAGCAGCCGGTCGAGCGCGATCCGCAATTGCTGTTCGTCGGCGGAGGACATGGAACCCTCGGCCGCCTTGTTGCGCGCGGCGACGACCTGTTCGAGCGTCTCCTGCTCGTGCCCGGCATAGCCCTTGACCGTCTCGACCAGGTTGGGAACCAGGTCGTGACGCTGGCGCAGCTGCGCGTCGATATCGGCAACCCCGCGGTTCACGTTCTGGCGCATGCCGACCAGCCGGTTGTAGATGCCGACCACCAGCACCGCGAGCACCACGATCACGCCGATCACGATCCACATTGCCATGCGCATTCTCCCCTGTTTTCGCCGCGCCGATAGTATAGGCTGCGGCGCGAATGGCAATCGGAGAGGCCCCCATCCGCTATCCCGACGCAGACACGCTGATGGCCGGGCCGCTCGGCGGCTGGCTCGAGGAACAGGTCGCGACGCGCGAACAGGCGTGGCGAGACTCGCTCTGGCGTATCGGCATGGTGGGGCTGTGTGCGGTGCCGCTCGCGCTTGGCCTGTACCTCCTGCCGGTCAGCGGCGAATTCAAGATTTGGGCGTTCCTGGGCGCGATGGTCGCCGGCGGGGCGTGGTCGCAGGGCCCCAAGCGCAAGGCGGTCAAGCTGGTCAAGACCGGGATCAACGAGGCGATCGCGGAGGCGATGGGGCTGCGTTACGAGCACGATTGCGAGGGTGGCGAATGCTACGACAAGGCGCGCGACTATCGTTTGCTGCCCGGCGCCGACCGCGAATCGTTCGAGGACCTGTGGACCGGCGAGCCGGGCGGGCACCGCTTCACCCTGCGCGAGGCGCATCTCGAGGAACGGCGCGGCTCGGGCAAGCACCGGCGCTGGGTGACGGTGTTCCGCGGGCCGATCGTCACCATCGGCTTCGCCCGCCCGTTTCACGCCACCACCCTGCTGGCGCGCGACGGCGGGCACGGAAACTGGTTCGGGCGGCGCAAGGACGAGGTCAAGCTGGGCGGCGAGCGGCTGAGCTGGATGCAGATGACGCATCCCGAGTTCGAGGACGTGTTCGACGTCTACACCACCGACCCGACCGAGGCGCAGTTCCTGATCGACCCGCTCTATGTCGAGCGGCTGATCGCGATCGAACAGCTGTTTGCGGGCTCGAAGATCGCGGCCCTGTTCAAGGGCGGCGACCTGACCGTCGTCTTGCGCGGCGGGAACATGTTCGAATCGGGCTCGATGAACGCCGGGATGGACCGCAACCGCATGGCGACGACGATCGACCAGTTCGCGCGGCTCGGCGGTCTTGCCGAGGAACTCAACCGCATCGATCGCGAGAAACGTTCGGCCTGATCGTTTTCAGCTTCGCTGAAGCGGCACCGGCCCACTCCCCCACCCGGCCACCCATAGTTTACTATAGTTGGATGGCCGGGTGGGGGAGTGGGCCGGTGCCGCACCCGTTTCAGCTTTGCTGAAACCGAATTTAGCTCAACCGGTCGCGGAAATCGCGGTATTCGAACGCCTTGACCTGTTCGAGCACGTCGGTCTCGCTGTCCCACAGCCAGATGCTCGGCAATTGCACGCCGTTGAAGGTGTTGGTCTTGACCATCGAATAATGCGCCTGGTCGAGAAAGGCGATCCGCTGCCCCGGCTCGCACGGCACCGGCAGGCGATAGTCGCCGATCACGTCGCCCGCGAGGCATGACGGGCCGCCGAGGCGGACGGCGCGCTGGGTCCCCGCGGAGGCGGGGACCTCGGGAGGAGCGCCCGACTGCCCGAGGTTCCCGCCTCCGCGGGGACTCACTGCATGCATCGGCTCGCCCAGCAGCGCCGGGCGATAGGGTGCCTCGATCACGTCGGGCATGTGGCAGGTGGCGGAGATATCGGTGATCGCGAGCGGCATTTCGTTGAACCCCGCATCGAGAATCGTGCCGACCAGGATCCCCGCATCGAGCGCCACCGCCTCGCCCGGTTCGAGATAGATCTCGGCGCCGGTGTCCTCCTTCGCGTCGCGCAGGAATTCGACCAGTTCCTCGCGCTGGTAGTCTGCGCGGGTGATGTGGTGACCGCCGCCCATATTGATCCATTTGAGCTGCCCGAACCACGGCTCGATCGCGTCGAACACCTTGTCCCAGGTCTGCCGCAAAGGCTCGAAATCCTGCTCGCAGAGGTTGTGGAAGTGGATGCCGTCGACCCGGTCCATGATCTCGGGCGTCAGCTGGTCGAGCGAGAAGCCGAGCCGCGAGCCGGGGCTCGACGGGTCGTAGCGCGGCACCTCGCCGGTCGGCACCATCGGGTTGATCCTGAGGCCGATATCGAAGTCACCCGCGGTCAGCCGCGCCTGTTCGAGGATCAGTGCGGCGCGCTCCATCTGCCCGGGCGAATTGAAGATGACGTGATCGGAAAGGCGGCAGATTTCCTCCAGTTCGTCGGGCTTGTAGGCGGCGGAGTAGGTCGCGATCTCGCCGTCGTAGAATTCCCCCGCCAGCCGCGCCTCCCACAGGCCCGAAGCGCACACCCCGTCGAGATATTCGCCGATGATCGGCGCCACGCTCCACATCGAAAACGCCTTGAGCGCCGCGAGCACCTTGATCTCCGCCTCGTCGCGGATGTCGGCCAGCACCTGCAAATTGGCACGCAGCTTCGCCGCATCGACCACGAAAGCGGGGCTGTCGACGCGGTCGAGGTCGAAATGGGCGAAGGCGCCCGGATCGCCGGCTTTGGTTTGCATCAGTGGACCGACCTCGTCCCACCGAAAGCATTCTTCATGATGCCAACGATCAGGTTTGCGCAACAACCGTCCGTATCGAGGTCCGGATCGTAGATGGTCAGCGTCATGCCGATGCATGCCGGACGGAGCAGGAATTGGCGCAACATCGTGCTCAGCTCGCCGGGCTCGAAGCCGGGGCTGCCGGGCGAATCCACCGCAGGCATCGCGCTTTCGTCGAGCGCATCGATATCGCAATGCAGCCAGAAGCGACCGACCCGCTCCACTACGGGCAACGTGCGCCGGACGACCTCGCCGACGCCCTGCCTTCGCGCGTCGAATATTTCGATCCGCGTAATGTCGGTGTCGGCAACATCGGGCCAGGCGAAATCTTCATCGCGGGCTTCGCGTTCGCCAATCTGAACGACGTCTCGCTCGCGAACCAGCGCTCCGTCCACGTCCGGCCATTTGCAGACGATGTCCTCGCCGCGACCGACGGCCATGGCAAGGTCCATGCCCGCAGCCGCGCCGAGAATTGCCTCGGCGTCGTAATTTCCCGGATGGCGGAAATCGCTGTGCCCGTCGATATGGACCAGCCCGCAGCGGCCTTGGCGCCGAACGCCCGCCAATGCGCCCAGCATCACGGAACAATCGCCTCCCAGGACGAGCGGAAAGCTGCCTTCTTCGACAATCCGCTCCACCGCATCCGCAAGCCGGAGATTGAAACGCCGCAACTCGTCCCCGTTCAGCAAACCGGTGCCTTCGATCCGTTCGGACGAATAGTCGGGCTTCGAAAGAGCAATGCTCGCCTCGCTATCCACCGCTCCGGCAAGGCCGTGCTCCAGCAGGACGGCGGGCGCGCGCCACGCGCCGGGCTCATGTCCCGCGCGCAGCGGACGCAAACCGAGGTGCGACGGCGCCGAGACAATTGTGACAGGGCGTGGCATCATCAAAACCCCACCGGCCCCTCAAGCTCTTTCACCTGCCATGGCAGGCCGTGTTCGTTCAACATCGCCATGAACGGATCGGGGTCCATCTCCTCCATGTTGAACACCCCGTCCCCGTCCCACAGCCCCTGAACCATCATCGCGGAGCCGATCATCGCGGGGACGCCGGTGGTGTAGCTGACCGCCTGGTTGCCGGTCTCCTCGTAGGCGGCCTCGTGCGAGCAGATATTGTTGATATAGAACGTCTTCTCGCCGGACCCGTCGAGCGCCTCCCCGGTCGCGATGACGCCGATATTGGTGTTGCCCCTGGTCGTCTCGCCGAGCGTCTCGGGCTTGGGCAGTACCGCGGCGAGGAATTGCAGCGGGATGATCTCCCTGCCCTGGTAGCGGATCGGCTCGATCGAGGTCATGCCGACATTCTGCAACACGGTCAGGTGCTTGATGTATTCCTCGCCGAAAGTCATCCAGAAGCGTGCGCGCTCCAGCTCCGGGTTGAACTTCGAAAGGCTTTCGAGCTCCTCGTGATACATCATGTACATCGTCTTCGGGCCGACGCCCTCGAAATCGAACTGAACCGCCTTGCCCATCGCCGGGGTCTCGACGAACTCCCCGTCCTCCCAGTGCCGCGCGGGGGCGGTGACTTCGCGGATATTGATCTCGGGATTGAAATTGGTCGCGAAGGCCTGGCCGTGATCGCCGCCATTGCAGTCGAGGATGTCGAGCTGCCGGATGGTCTTGAGCTTGTGCTTCTTGAGCCACATCGCGAAGACGCTGGTCACGCCCGGATCGAAGCCCGAACCGAGCAGCGCCATCAGCCCGGCCTCCCTGAAGCGGTCGTGATAGGCCCATTGCCACTTGTATTCGAACTTCGCCTCGTCCCTGGGCTCGTAATTGGCGGTATCGAGGTAATCGACGCCCGCTTCGAGGCAGGCGTCCATGATCGGCAGGTCCTGGTAGGGCAGTGCGAGATTGACGACCAGGCTCGGCTGCACCTTGCGGATCAGGTTGACCATCGCGGGCACTTCCTCGGCATCGATCTCGTAGGTCGTCACCTGCTCGCCGGTGCGCTCCTTGACCGAGGCGGCGATCGCATCGCATTTGCTGCGCGTGCGGCTGGCAAGATGGATATCGCCGAAAATAGCGGCGTTCATCGCCATCTTGTGGACGCAGACGGAGCTGACGCCGCCTGCACCGATGACCAGGACTGTCGACATGGAAACCTCTTTTCAACTTGCTGAGTCCCCGCGAAGGCGGGGACCTCGGGCCACCGGCGTTTCGCTCGCGGCCTGAGGCCCCCGTCTTCACGGGGGCTCGGGGATGTTCGCTCACATACGGAAATGCGCTAGCAGGGCAATATGATCCGCAAACCGACTCGCGCCCCGACCCGCAGGGGCGTCTTCGCCGCGGCCGAAAGCATCGCCGCCATCCTGCCGCCGACTCCGCTGCTGCCGGTCGCAATCCCCACATCGTCCGGCCCCGTGCACTGCCACGTAAAGGCGGAGAGCCTCCAGCCGGTCGGCGCGTTCAAGATCCGCGGGGGGTGGTGGCGGCTGTCCAGTCTCACCGAGGAAGAGAAGGCGCGCGGCGTGGTCGCGGTCTCGAGCGGCAACCACGCGCAGGGCGTGGCGTGGGCGGCGAAACGGCTCGGTATCGCGGCGACCATCGTGATGCCGCGCGATGCGCCGCAGGTGAAGCTCGCGGCGACCCGCGCGCTGGGGGCCGAGATCGTGCTTTACGATCGGGGTCCCAAGGACGAGGGGGGAGAGGATCGCGACGAAGTCGGCGCGCGCGAAGTCGCCATACGCGGCGCGGTGATGGTGCATGCGTTCGACGATCCGTGGGTGATCGAGGGCCAGGGCAGCGCGGGAGTGGAGATCGCACAGCAGATGGGCCGTCAGCCTTCGCGCATCGTGGTGTGCTGCGGCGGCGGCGGGCTGACTTCGGGCCTCTCGCTCGCCTGCCCCGACAGCGCGATCCATCCGGTCGAGCCGGCGGGCTGGGACATGGTCGGGCGCGCGCTCGCGGCGGGCAAGATCGTTCGGGTGGGCGACGATGCCCCGACCACGATCTGCGACGCCCTGCGGCCCGACGCGACCGGACAGGTCGTGCTAGGCGTGCTGGAAGGACGCGCCGAGCCGGGCGTGACCGTAACAGACGACGAGGTACGCGCGGCGCAGCGGTTTGCCTTTGCAAACCTCAATCTCGTGGCCGAACCGGGCGGCGCGGCGGCGCTCGCCGCGGTGCTGGCGGGCAAGGTCCCGGTCGATGCGGACACGGTGATCATGCTGACCGGTGGCAATACCGACGCCGCAAGCTTCGCCGCGACGATCGCGTCGTGATTCACCGCCCCCGTTCGCCCTGAGCCTGTCGAAGGGCCGGGCAAAGCGCCTGCCAGATGTGCTTCGACAGGCTCAGCAGGAACGGGCAGTGGTGAGACTGGCGCCGGATAGGTTGCAATTGACAATCCACGGCCCGCGCAGCAGTCTCGCGGGCACTCAGGGAGGGACCGATTATGCAGGCTCAAATGCTCGCACCGGCAGCGGTGCTCGTGGCGTGGTCGCTGGTGATGCTGTTCTGGATGGCGTTCACGCGCTTGCCGGCGCTGTCCAAGGCGGGCGGCCTCGGCAGTGCCAAGCCCGGCGGCCGGGGCCAGGATCTCGAAGGCGTCATCGACGACCGGATCAACTGGAAGGCGCATAATTACGCGCATCTGATGGAGCAGCCGACCATTTTCTATGCCGCTGCCGTGATCGTCGCGATGATGGGCGCGGCGGCCGGTGATGTGCTCGCGGCGTGGATCTATGTCGCCCTGCGGGTGATCCATTCGCTCTACCAGGCGACGATCAACGTGGTGAAGGTGCGCTTTCTTATCTTTACCCTGTCCAATTTCGCGATGCTCTATCTCGCCTGGCGAGCGGTGGCGCTGACCGTGTTCGCCGACCCCGGCCTCGCCCCGAGCTGAAGGAGACGACGATGGACCCGACACCGATCCTCCAGCCCGTCGTGGCGCTGATGGTCTGGACCATGGTGATGTGGGTGTGGATGTACGCCACCCGCATCCCGGCGATGAGCAAGGCGAAGGTCGACCCCGATTCGCTGGTGCGCGATCCCGACGTTTCGCTCGACCACAAGCTGCCGCCTGAGGTCCAGTGGAAAGCGCACAATTACAACCATCTGCACGAACAACCTACCGTGTTTTATGCGGTATGCCTGACGCTGGTCCTGCTCGGCTACGGCGACGGGATGAACGCGCTGCTGGCGTGGATCTATGTCGGCCTGCGGGTGATTCACTCGTTCGTGCAAGTCACTGCGAACAAGGTTCTGGTGCGCTTCGTGCTGTTCCTGCTTTCGAGCCTGGTGCTGATCGCGCTGATCTTCCACGCGGCGCTGGTGGTGTTCGACATTCACGTTTGATGGTGCCCCGCGAAGGCGGGGACCTCAGGAAACGTTGCGGTTCGCCTGTGGCCCGAGGTCCCCGCCTTCGCGGGGACTCACTCCGCCGCTTCGGCTTCCGCCTCTGCCTTGGCGAAGTCGAGCGTGGCGTGGAACTTCTCCGCGTCGAGCGCGGCCATGCAGCCCATCCCCGCCGCGGTGACCGCCTGCCGATAGGTGTGGTCGGTGACGTCGCCCGCGGCGTAGACGCCGGGCAGCTCGGTCTTAGGCGAACCGGGCTCGGTCAGCAGGTAGCCGCCCTCGTCCATCGCCAGCTTGCCCTTGAACAGCTCGGTCGCGGGCGCGTGGCCGATCGCGACGAAGGCGCCGTCGACCTCGAGCGTCGATTCCTCGCCGGTCTGCGTGTCCTTGAGCACCAGGTGATGCAGCGCCCCGTTCTCGCCCGCCTCGAAACGCTCGACCACCTTGTTCCACAGCGTCGAGATCTTGGGGCTCTTGAACAGCCGCTCCTGCAGGATCTTCTCCGCGCGCAGTTCCTCGCGGCGGTGGATCAGCGTCACGTCGTCCGAATGGTTGGTCAGGTAGAGCGCTTCCTCGACCGCGGTGTTGCCGCCGCCGATCACCGCGACCTTCCTGCCGCGATAGAAGAACCCGTCGCAGGTGGCGCAGGCGGAGACGCCCTTGCCGCCCAGCTCCTGCTCGCCCGGCACGCCGAGCCACTTGGCCTGCGCGCCGGTCGCGATCACGAGCGTGTCGCCGATATATTCGTCGCCGCTGTCGCCCACAGCGCGGTAGGGCGGGCCATTGGCGAGATCGACCTCGACGATCGTGTCCCAATGCATCCGCGTGCCGACATGTTCGGCCTGCTGCTGCATCTGCTCCATCAGCCACGGACCCTGGATCACGTCGGCGAAGCCGGGATAGTTTTCGACATCGGTGGTGATGGTCAGCTGCCCGCCGGGCTGGATGCCCTGCACCACGATCGGCTCCATCATCGCGCGCGCGCCGTAGATCGCGGCGGAATAGCCGGCCGGGCCGGAGCCGATGATAAGCATCTTGGTACGATGGGTAGCCATGGGAGATTTCCGTTGGATCGGGACCGAGCCCGATGTGGTTACGTCTCGACGAGGTGCAAGCGCAGCGCCTCGCGTTTTGCTTCGCCGACCCCAAGCACGTCTTCGAGGAAGGCGTCGAGCGAACCGTGCGCGCTTTCCACCGATTCGCGCATCGCGTGGAGGTATCGCTCGTCGACGCCCATCAGCACGCGGATCGTATCGTCGTCGATCGCGCCGTATTTCGCGCGCACCGCGTCCGCCCCCGCGGCAACCCGCGCATCGATATTGCCCGCGGTGTTGGTCAGGAGGAAATCCTCCATCGCATCGTCGGGATGCACCCCGAGCGCGTGGTGCAGCAGCGCGACCGCCATGCCGGTGCGGTCCTTGCCGGCGAGGCAATGGACGAGGCTCGCCCCGCCGCCTTCTTCCGGCCGTAGCGCGAGCACGTCGAAATAGCGCCGCATCACCCACAGCACCGGCTCGCGATCGGGGAGGTTGCGGTAGATGCGCTCCATCGCCCGATGCGCGCCCTCGCTGTCGAGCACGCCGTCGGCGGCTTCGAGATGCGGCGCGAGATTGGCCGTCTCGCCGTCGAAGACGTGCACCTCGGCGCAGAACCCCTCGCCGCGGCGGCAGGGCGAGGCGGTACGCTCACTCGCGCCGCGGAAATCGACCACGTGGCGCAGGCCGAGTTGGTCGATCGCTGCGAGATCGGCATCGCTCGCGCCGACATGCTGGCCCGAGCGGTACAGCACGCCGCGCCTGACCCGCCCGCCGCTCGCGGCGGCATAGCCGCCATAATCGCGGAAATTGTGGACGCCCTCGAAGGGCAGGACGCGGTCCGACATCGCAGACACTACCACCCCCCGTTCGTCCTGAGCCTGTCGAAGGACGCTGGCGCTCCGCCACAGTCCTTCGACAGGCTCAGGACGAACGGAAGTGGGGTCGAGGTCGTATGGTCAGAGCGCATCTTCACTGCCCTGCATGTCGGACACGAAATTTTCGGTCCAACGCTGGACGTTGTCGTCGCGCACCGTCGCGATCATCGCTTGCCAGCGGCTCCTGCGCTCCTCCAGCGGCATGTCGAGCGCGGTGCGGATCGCGTGGGCGAGGTCGTCGGGGCTGTGCGGGTTGACCAGCACCGCGCCCTCCCCGTCGCAATCGAGCTGCTGCGCGGCGCCGGCGAAGCGCGACAGCACCAGCACGCCCGGATCCTCCGGGTCCTGCGCCGCGACATATTCCTTGGCGACGAGGTTCATCCCGTCGCGCAGCGGCGTCACCAGCCCAATCTTGGCCGCGCGGTAGAAGCCGAACAGCTCGGCGAGGCTGTGCCCCTTGTTGACGTAGCGGATCGGCACCAGGTCGACTTCCGAGCGCGCGCCGTTGATCTGGCCGGTCTTCTGTTCGAGCGTGGTGCGGATGCGCTGGTAGCTCTCGACGTCCTCGCGGCTCGGCGGGGCGATCTGGACGAAGACGAGGTCGCGCACGCGGTCGGGATATTTGTCGAAGAAGCGCCCGATGCCGTCGATCCGCTCGGGCAGGCCCTTCGAATAGTCGAGCCGGTCGACCCCGATCATCGCCGTGCGGCGGCGGGTGCTCGCGACGAAGCGCTGCTCGGCCTGGCGGGCCTCGCCGGTCTCGCCCTGCGCCATCACATGCTCGTAATCGATCCCGATCGGATAGGCGCGCGCAACCGTTTCGCGGTCCTCGAACACGATCCGCCCCGTCTCCTCGTCGACCTCGGCGCCGAGTTCCTTGCGGCAGTAATGCAGGAAGCTTTCGAGCCATTCATTGGTCTGGAAGCCGATCAGGTCGTAGGCCAGCATCGTGCGCACCAGCCGCTCGTGATAGGGCAATGAGACGAACAGCCGCGTCGGCGGCCACGGCGTGTGGAGGAAGAACCCGATCCGGTTGCCGATCCCGTGCGCGCGCAACCGGTCGCCGAGCGGCAGCAAATGGTAGTCGTGCACCCACACCAGATCGCCGTCCTCGATCAGCGGCGCGACGCTGTTCGCGAGCCGCTCGTTGACCCGCTCGTAACCCTTGCCCGTCTCGCTCTCGTATTCGGTCAGGTCGAGGCGATAATGAAACAGCGGCCACAGCGTCGAATTGGCGTAGCCGTTGTAATATTCGTCGATATCCTGCTGCGGCAGGTCGACCGTCGCAGTGGTCACCCCGTCGTGTTGGCGCAGGTCGATATCGCCGGTGAATGCATCGCATTCCTGCCCCGACCAGCCGAACCACACGCCGCCATGCTTCTTGAGTGCCGAATTGAGCGCCCCGGCGAGTCCCCCCTGCGCACCCGCCGCGCCGCGCGCCTTGGGGACGGCGACGCGGTTCGAGATGACGACGAGACGGGCTATCGGACTTCGCTCCAGGGTTTGGACAGCAGGCCGGCGCAGTTGATTATACCAACCAGCGAGTAGGTCTGGGGGAAGTTCCCCCACAGCTCGCCGGTCTCGAAATCGAGATCTTCGGACAGCATGCCCGATTGCGTCGCGTGGCCGAGCATGGTTTCGAGCAGCGCGCGCGCTTCCTCGTCGCGGCCGGCCAGGTGCAGCGCCTCGATCAGCCAGAAGGTGCAGACATTGAAGGCGGTTTCGGGCAGGCCGAAATCGTCCTCGCTGGCATAGCGCAGCATGTGCTCGCCGCGGCGCAGCGTCTGTTCGATCGCGGCGAAGGTCGAGAGGAAGCGCGGATTGTCCGGCTTGAGGAAGCGCAGCTCGACCATCTGCAGCAGGCTGGCATCGAGATAGTCGCTTTCGAAGCTCGCGCCGTAATGGCCGCCCTCTCCGTTCTCGACCCAGGCCTCGGACTCCACCTTCTCGCAGATCGCATCGGCCCGCTCGCGCCACAGCTTTTCGCGATCGGCCTTGCCGAGCCGCCGCGCGATATTGGCGAGCCGGTCGCACGCCGCCCAGCACATCACGGCAGAGTATGTGTGCACCTCCTGCCGCGTGCGGAATTCCCACAGGCCCGCATCGGGCTGGTCGTGCATTTTCCACGCCATCTCGCCGACCTGTTCGAGGCTGCGGAAATCGCCCTCGTCGCTCATCCGGAGCAGGCGGCGGTCGAAATAGGCCTGCGTATTGGGCAGCACGATCTGGCCGTAGCAATCGTGCTGGACCTGCTTGTAGGCCGCGTTGCCGACGCGCACCGGCCCCATCCCGCGATAGCCGGCGAGATGCGATGCGGTGGTTTCGCTCAGCTCGCTCTCGCCCATCACCGAATAGAGCGGCTGGATCTGCCCGCCCTGCGCCGAATCGACGATGTTGCGCAGGTAGGCGAGATACTTTTCCAGCACGTCGAGCGCACCCAGCCGGTTCAATGCCTGCACCGTGTAATAGGAATCGCGGATCCAGCAGTAGCGGTAGTCCCAGTTGCGCTCCGAATGCGGGGCCTCGGGGATCGAGGTGGTCAGCGCGGCGACGATCGCCCCGGTTTCCTCGTGCTGGCACAGCTTCAATGCGATCGCGGCGCGGATCACCTCGTCCTGCCATTCGAGCGGGATGTGCAGCCCGCGCACCCAGTGCCGCCAGTAGCGCGCGGTGCTTTGCTCCATCCGCCGCAATTCGGAGCGGACATTGCCGACGAACGGCTCGTCGGGGCCGAGGAAGAAATGCTGGTCGCTCTCGACCCGGTAGGCGCGGCCTTCCTGGATGTAGCCGACCGGGGCATCGGTGCTCAGCCGCATCGCCTGCTGGCCGACCAGGTAGCGGATATGGTTGGTTCCGTTGGTCGTCTCGGCCAGTTGCGCGCCGTAATTCTTGAGCGGGCGCAGCACGACCTTCATCCGCGGCGTGCCCGATACCGGACGGACGATGCGCAGATAGGCGACCGGGCGGTACATACGCCCAGACCGCTCGAAACGCGGGCACAGGTCGCGGATCTCGACCGCGCTGCCGTCCTCGGCTTCGAGGCGGGTGACGAGGATCGGCGTGTTGCGCTCGTACTGCTGGCTGGCGCTCGTCTGTCCTTCGAGTTCGAACCGCCACACACCGGCATCCTGCCGCTCGCCGTTGAGCAGCGCGCAGAACACCGGATCGCCGTCGACGCGCGGCACGCAGCCCCATACGAGGCCGCCGCTCCGGTCGATCAGCCCGCTGACCTGGCAATTGCCGATCGGCGAGAGGTCGAGAGTGGATTGCGCGCGTTCGGTCACAGGCCGAGCCATTCATACACATGCGCCACCGAACGCAAGCGGTAACGCGCCACGGTCTGCTGCCGGTCGCCGACGATGACGGCATGGCCGCCTAACTCCGCGCAGGCGACGAACCCGTCCTCGTCGGTCACGTCGTCGCCGACGAATACCGGCATCCCACCGGCGAATGGCGCCGTTTTCATGAATGCGCGCACCGCCCCGCCCTTGTCGGCGCCGGGGCGGACCAGTTCGACCACGCATTTGCCTTGCTTCGCCTGCAGTCCGTTTTCGGACGCGAGCCGTTCGGCACCGCGAATAACCAGGTCCTGCATGTCCGGCGAGGAGCGGTAGTGCAGCGCTGCCCCATGGGCCTTGCTCTCGAGCGACACGCCGTGATCCGAGGCGAACCGGAGCAATTCCTCCGTCACGCCCTCGGGCAATCCATCCGGCTCGCCACCGATCAGCTCTCCATCGGCGGAGAAGCGCACCGCCCCGTGCGATCCGGCGCAGGCGATCCCGTCATAGCGGCAATGGCTCGCGAGATTCTCGGGCGAGCGCCCCGTGACCAGCGCCAGGCGTCCCTCCAGCCGCGCCGCCAGCCGCCGCAGGCGGGTGGACAGGTCGGGCGGAACCGCGATGGCGTCGGGGGTCGGCGCGATATCCACGAGCGTCCCGTCGAAATCGAGGAACAGCGCGAGATCGCGCCCGGAAGCGAGGTCCGGGAAGTGCGGCGGCGAGGGAAGATCGGGCGCGTCGGCCATCGAACCGCGCCATAGCGGCGCGTCGGCACGGGTCAAAACAGAATAGGTTGTCCGCGTTAAATGGCATCGCGGGAGGGCCTCGACTCGTTTTCAGCAAAGCTGAAACGAATACGGCACCGGCCCACTCCCCCACCCGGCCACCCCGACCATAGTATCCTATGGGTGGCCGGGTGGGGGAGTGGGCCGGTGCCGATTCAGCGAAGCTGACAAACGACTCTCCCCCCGGTTGCGCAAGCGCTGGAAACCCCGTCAACCGCCCTCCGCCGCGGCAATACCGCGCCGCGTGGCAAGATAGGTCGCGAAGCTGCCGAGCCAGTGGCTGCCTTCGTAATTTTCCGCGCTGATCGAGGCGATGCCTACCTCGCGATGGCGGTCGGCCGAGGCCTGCAGCGCGGCGCGGCGGGGATCGCCGGAGGGCAGTGCCGAAGCGATCCCCTCCATCGCCCAGGCGCGCGACAGGTTGACGCCGTCGAGATGGACCAGCTTGCCGTCGGTCGGGTCGAGCACCACGCCCGGCTCGAGCCAGTCGGCCGATCCGTCGGCAGGGATGCCGGGCAGGAAATCGCTCAGCCAACCGGCGAAACGATCGCGCGGCAGCACGCGCCGCATCAGGTCCGCTTCCATCAGGCACGGCGAGAGGAAATCCTCGCCCGACGGCTCGTAGCCGATCGGACAGTCGCGATCTCTCTCGTGGAATTCCAGCGACTTGGCGACGAGCAACTCCTCCAGTTCCCCGTTGCCGACCTGCCGCGCATAATCGAGCATGAGCCCGAACGCGAAGGCGCTCTGATTGTGCGTTCCGATGCGGATCGGATAGGCGAGGTCGGGAAGCCACTTCTCGATATTGGCGACGATCGCTTCCTCCAGCGGGCGCAGGTTGTCGCGCCATTCGCGCATCCGCGGATCGTCGCTTTCGTCCAGCTCGGCGACGAGTTGCAGGAACCAGGCCACACCGTAAGGGCGTTCGAACGAGGCGCGATCGCCGCCGGTATAGTATTCGACTTCGCCCGCGATGTTTTCCTCGGTCAGGCTGCGGCCAAGCGCGCCAAGGATTGCGTCGCGCAATGGGGTAACGGGATCGGTGCGCGCAATCCGCGCGAGCAGCCAGTGCCCGTGCACCGAACTGTGCCAGTCGAAACATCCGTAGAAGGCCGGCGTAAGCTCGCGCGGCGGACGCGCATCCGAATCGCCCTCCAGCACATGGCTTATCTTGTTGGGATATTCGCGGTGGACGCACTCCAGCGCGAGCACTGCGAAACGGTCGGTTTCGCTGTCGGGACGCGGAGAGGGGAGTTCCGTCGGTTCCATCGTCCCATCGGTTTCGACCGAGCACCCCGCCAGCAGCAAGCCGAGGATCGAACAATATGCCTTGCGATACATATCGCCTCTTATCGCGCTCCGCGAACTTCGCCAAGGCGGCGGCGTCGCTGCATTCAGCGATGCGAACGGATTGGTAGCGGAGGAGGGACTCGAACCCCCGACACGCGGATTATGATTCCGCTGCTCTAACCACCTGAGCTACTCCGCCCCGTGCCGATCCCGTATCGGGCAGGCACCCCGCCTCGGCGAGGGCAGGCGGCGCATTTAGGGCCGGGGCTGCGACCGGTCAACCGGTGATTTGGGCAGCACGCAACGCCCGATCAGTCACCGGCGGCCATCTCGTTCATGCGCACCACCTTGGCCGCGAGGCTCTGGTTGAGCGCGGCGTTGAAGGCGCTGCGTATCTCGGGCGCGGAGCGCGAAAACCGGACCAGCGCATCGCGATCGAACACCGCGATGCGCATCGGGTTGGTGACGGTCACGGTGGCACTCGCCTTCTCGCCCGAGACAATGCTCATGTCGCCGAGGAAATCGCCGGCCCCGCACACGCCGACCACGCGCCCGCCATGCTCGATCGAGGCGGCGCCCGAAGCGACATAGATCAGCGGCGGAGTGCCTTGCCCCTCCCGAATCAAAACGTCGCCGATCACGGTGTCCCGCCATTCCAGAAGGTCGAGCAGGCGCCTTTGTTGCGCCGGTTCCTCGACCTGCAGCACATGTTCGAGCAATTGCCGTTCCTCGGCCTGGAAATTGCCCAACCGCGAACCAGCCGCGAGAATCAGGAACTGCACCGCATTGGCGATGACGATCAGCACGATCCAGATCGTCAACACCCCGCCCTCGCCGCCAGCAAAAAGGTGCACCAGCGCGGCGAGACCGGCGGCAAGCAAGGCGATGCGCACATGGCGCATCGAGGTCATCAGCGATCCGACCAGTACCAGAAACAGCGCCAGGTGCGCGAAAGCCGTTGCCGGATTTCCGAGGTTGGCGATGAAGGCATCCATGACTTGTCCTCCCTTGTCGCGCTGCCTTATGCACCTGCTATAGGCTCGATATCCAGCCCTGCCGGGTCAACCTCGAAACCGCCAGCCCTTGACGAACTCCCACGGCCCGCCGCGGTAGATGTGCAGTTCGAGGCCGGGGAAGCGGAACCTGCGCAGTTCGAACGTGCCGTCGAGCTCGCGCTGCAGCGCCTTCGCCTCCTTCGGCTCGACCTTGTTCTGGATCGTGATATGGAGCCGCGGTTCGTGCCGGTCCTGCGCGGTGAGCGCGCCGTGGAAACGCTCGGCTATGCGCTCGCGGATGGCACGCATGCCGGGGCTGCCGATCGCCAGCGCGGTGCCCTTGCCGAGGTCCATCAGCCCGGTCAGCTCGGCTTCGGGCGGCGCCTCTTGCGCGGCGACGCGCGGCAGCACGGTTTGCAATTCTTCGAACAGCGACGGCGCGAAGCTGTGGAACAGCGTGACATGCGCGCGGAGATGGTTGCGTTCGGGCGGAAAATGCTCGGTGCGCAACCGGTCGGCCCAGGCGAACAGGTCGTCGGGCAGGCTCGCCGTGACGATGAAAGGCGGCTTTTCCGGGTTGAAGCCGCTCACATCTCGCCGCGTTCGCGGCGGATCGCGTACCATTTGTCGACCGCCTCCTGGTGCGCCGCATAGTCCGAATTGAACTCGTGCCCGCCGCTGCCGTCGGCGACCATGTAGAGCGCGTCGGTGTCCGCCGGGTTGAGCACCGCATCGATGCTCTCGCGGCCCGGATTGGTAATCGGCGCCTTGGGCAGGCCGGGCATGGCATAGGTGTTGTAATCGTTGATCGCGGCGATCTCCGACTGCCTGATCCGCCGGCCGAGCGGCTTGCCCTTGGTGATCGGGTAGATGATCGTCGGGTCGGCCTGCAGGAACATGTTCTTCCTGACCCGGTTCGAATAGAGCCCGGCGACCATCTTGCGCTCCGACGGCACGCCGGTTTCCTTCTCGACGATCGAGGCGAGGATCACCGCGTCCCTGATATTGTCGACCGCGATGTCCGGCCCGCGCTTCGGCCACGCTTCGGCGAGGAAGTTCTGCATCGCCGCCTGCATCCGCGCGAGCACTTCGGTGCGGGTCTGACCGCGTTCGAAATCGTAGGTGTCGGGCAGCACCGAGCCCTCCACGGGCACGGGAATCTCGCCGGTCAGCAGCTCCTCCGCCATCAGCCGCTCCCATACCATGATCGAGGGCAGCCCCTCGGGAATGGTGATGAAGCGCCGGATCACCTCGCTGTGCTGGAAATGATCGAGGATGTCGCCTTGCGACATGCCCGCTGTGAGCAGGAATTCGCCCGCCTGGATCGGGTCCGAACCGCCGAGGAATTTCGACCGCAGCAGGAAGCCATCGGCCGAAGAGATATGGCCTTCGTCCTCGAGCTTCTCGGCCACCGCGGTCAGCGACGCGCCCGAAGGGACGACGAACGGCGTATCCTCCTCGATCGTCGCAGAACCCAGCGCGCTGTTCGCAAGGAACGCGCCGGCCACGAGCAGGATGACCGCCGCGAGGCAGCCGAGCCGCTTCACCTCAATCGGCTTTCTTCATGATCAGCGAGGCGTTCGTCCCGCCGAAGCCGAAGCTGTTGTTGAGCACCGCGTCGACTTCTCGCTTTTTCGCCTCGTGGGGCACCAGATCGACGCCCTCGGTGCCCTCGTCGGGATTGTCGAGGTTGAGCGTCGGCGGAACGATCTGGTCGCGGATCGCGAGGATGCAGAAAATCGCCTCGACCGCGCCCGCCCCGCCGAGCAGGTGACCGATGGCGGACTTGGTCGAGCTCATCGAAGCGCCGCCGAGATCGTCGCCGAGCACGCGTTTGACCGCGGCCAGCTCGATCGTGTCGGCCATGGTCGAAGTGCCGTGCGCGTTGACGTAGTCGATATCTTCCGGCTCGAGCCCGGCGCGCTTCAGGGCCATCCGCATCGCCAGCTCGGCGCCGGCGCCTTCGGGATGCGGCGCGGTGACGTGATAGGCATCGCCCGACAGGCCGTAGCCGACCACTTCGGCGTAGATGGTCGCGCCGCGCGCCCTGGCGTGCTCGTATTCCTCGAGCACCACCACTCCGGCGCCCTCGCCCATGACGAAGCCGTCGCGGTCTTTGTCGTAGGGGCGGCTGGCCTCGGTCGGACGGTCGTTCATGCTCATGTTGAGCGCGCGCGCCTGCGCGAAGCCGGCGATGCCGATCGGGCACACGGTCGCCTCGGCGCCTCCCGCGAGCATGATGTCGGCATCGTCGAGCGCGATCATGCGCGCCGCGTCGCCGATCGAATGCGCGCCCGTCGAGCAGGCGGTGACGACCGCGTGGTTGGGGCCCATCAGCCCGTATTTGATCGAGACCTGCCCGCTGATGAGGTTGATCAGCCGCCCGTGGACGAAGTGCGGCGAGACGCGGCCCGGGCCGCGCTCGTGCAGATTGACCGATTCGAGTTCGATCCCGGGCAGCCCGCCGATACCCGAGCCGATCGAGCAGCCGGTGCGCTGCTTGAGCTCGTCGCTCATCTCCGTCAGCCCGGCGTCCTCGAGCGCTTGGCCCGCGGCGTCGATCCCGTAGACGATGAACGGATCGACCTGCCGCTGGACCTTGTGATCGACTCGCTTGTCGGGGTCGAAACCCCATTCGTGATCCTTGGGCTTCACCTCGCAGGCGATGGTGCATTTCTGCCCCTCGGTGTCGAAACGGGTGATCGGCCCCGCCCCGCTCTTGCCTGCGATCAGGTTCTTCCACGAGGTTTCGACGTCACCGCCCAGCGGGGTGACGAGGCCCAGTCCGGTTACCACCACACGGCGCATATCGGTCTCCAGTGTCTTGTCATTCGGCCTTTACGCACAACAGGCCCAACCCGTTCGGGCTGAGCCTGTCGAAGCCCCGCATTTTCTTTCAGCCTTCCGCCCGAAGGAAAAGCAGCCCCCGTTCGACTGCCTGCCAAGGCAGGCGCTCAGGACAGGCTTCGACAAGCTCAGGGCAAACGGGGGTGAAGCGTAACGCCTTAGCCCTTGTGCTCTTCGATATATTTCGTCGCATCGCCGACGGTGGTGATCTTCTCGGCCGCATCGTCGGGGATTTCGACGCCGAATTCCTCTTCGAACGCCATCACCAGCTCGACGATGTCGAGGCTGTCGGCGCCCAGATCGTCGATGAAGCTCGCTTCCTGGGTGACCTTGTCGGCCTCGACGCCGAGATGCTCGACGACAATCTTCTGCACGCGGTCGGCGGTATCGCTCATAATCTTCCCTCTTCGTTGGGGGTTTGCTGGATTGCCTTTCGCCCTAGTGAACGGACGAAGCGAGCGCAAGTGCCCGGCGTCGATGCGATCGCTGCGCGAATCAGGCCCCGAAATGCGCCGCGAGCTGCCGATCTGCGCGATCGTAGCCCTCCAACCGGCCCAGACCCTCGAGCGGATAGGAATCGCGCGGCTTCAGTTCCAGCGTGCGGCGATAGAACCGTGCCGCCTCGTCGCGCTCGTCGCGCCGTTCGGCGCACAGGCCGATATTGAACACGGTGGAAGCATGGTCCGGATTGGCGGCGAGCAACGCCTCCCATACCGCGCAGGCGGCCGACTCGTCCTGCTTGGTCAGCCGCACCGCCTCGCGGAAGCGATCGCGGTCCTCGCGCCGGAGGCCGTCGCGGCTCTCCATCACCCGGACTTCGCGAACGCCGTGCGCGGGCACGAATTTGCCGCGGATTTCATCGGCGATGGCGCGGGAGAATTCGCGCGCGACCTGTTCGGGGCGCGGCGGATCGCCGTCGTCGCCCGGGCAGCGGACGTGTTCGCGCGTGCGCTCCGCGTCCTCCGAATGCAGCAGATTGCCGTTATAGGCGATCAGCCGGATCGAATAGACGAACCCGATCACCGTGCGGCGACACTCGACCTTGCGCGTCTCGCGCTTGATGCACTTGCCGCGATCGTCCTCCTCGACGCAGACGCGGCGCTCGCGCTCGACTCGCGAGCGGTCGGTTTCGGTATAGGCCTCGCCGCGCAGCGTCCCGTCCGGCGCATTGCCGCCCCCCGGCGGCAGGATGCGAAAATAGGGCTCGCCGCGAAAATAGGCGTCGCGCAGCGCATCCTCGATCGCCAGCGACAGCGCCGAGCCGTGCTCGCCGCCGAACCGCTCGACCACCATGCTCGACAGCCCCGCCGCCGCGTCGTTTTCCGCCGGCATCGTGCCTTCGATGTGCAGCGTTTCGGCCTGCACCACAGCGGGGGAGAGAGCGAAAGCCGCTCCCATGATGGCGAGTACGGCGGCAAATCTCATTGCTATCCCCCTGGCCCGGCGCGCTAGTCCCCGATAGTGTCGGTCCGCACCTTTTCCGCCGCGTCGGCCTTGGGCGGTTCGACGGTGCGGATCGACAGCTCGCGCAGCTGCTTCGGCGAGACTACACTCGGCGCGCCCATCATCAAGTCCTGCGCGCGCTGGTTCATCGGGAAGGCGATGACCTCGCGGATATTGGGCTCGTCGGCGAGCAGCATCACGATGCGGTCGATCCCCGGCGCCGAGCCGCCATGCGGCGGCGCGCCGAGCTTGAACGCCTCGATCATCCCCGAGAAGTTCGCGTCGACCTCGTCCTTGGCATAGCCCGCGATCTCGAACGCCTTGTACATGATGTCCGGCCGGTGGTTCCGGATCGCGCCCGAGCTGAGCTCGTAGCCGTTGCAGACGATGTCGTACTGCCACGCGAGCACGTCGAGCGGGTCCTGCGTCTCGAGCGCCGCCATCTCGCCCTGCGGCATCGAGAAGGGGTTGTGGCTGAAATCGACCCGTTTCAGCTCCTCGTCGTATTCGAACATCGGGAAATCGACGATCCAGCAGAACTTGAAGCAGCCCTGCTCGATCAGGCCGAGTTCCTCGCCCACGCGGGTGCGCGCGGCGCCGGCGAGCTTGGCCGCGTCCTTCTCCTTGCCGGCGGCGAAGAACAGCCCGTCGTTCTCGCCCAGCCCCAGCTCGTCGTAAAGCTTCGCCATGTTCTCTGGGCCGTGGTTCTTGGCGATCGGCCCGCCGAATTCGCCGGCTTTTCTGGTGACGTAGCCGAGCCCGGCGAAACCCTCGCGCCGCGCCCAGTCGTTCATATCGTCGAAGAATTTTCGACTTTTCTCATGCGTGTTCGGGGCCGGGACGACGCGCACACGCCCGCCCCCGCCGACGATCTTCTCGAACAGGCCGAAGCCGCTCTTTTCGAAGTGGCTGGTGACATCCGAAATCGTCAGCGGGTTGCGCAAATCGGGCTTGTCGGTGCCGTATTTGAGCATCGCCTCGGCATAGGGGATGCGCGGGAATTCGCCCGCCGCGGTCACGCTCTTGCCGTCGGCGAACTCCTCGAACACGCCCGCCAGCACCGGTTCCAATGCCTGGAACACGTCTTCCTGCGTGACGAAGCTCATCTCGAAATCGAGCTGGTAGAATTCGGGGCTGCGGTCGGCGCGCAGGTCTTCGTCGCGGAAGCACGGCGCGATCTGGAAATAGCGGTCGAACCCGGCGACCATCAGCAGCTGCTTGAACATCTGCGGCGCCTGCGGCAGCGCGTAGAAACGGCCCGGATGGAGCCGGCTCGGCACGAGGTAGTCGCGCGCACCCTCGGGGCTCGAGGCTCCGAGGATCGGGGTCTGAAATTCGGAAAAACCCTGCTCGGTCATGCGGCGGCGCAGGCTCTGGATCACCTGGTTTCGCAGCATGATGTTGCGATGCATCGTCTCGCGGCGCAGGTCGACGAAGCGGTATTTGAGGCGGATGTCCTCGGGGTAGTCCTGCTCGCCCGCGACCGGCAGCGGCAGCTCCTCGGCGCGGCTCTGTACCGTCGCCGCCCTGGCGAAGACCTCGATTGCGCCGGTCGGCAGGTTGGCGTTGACCGTTTCGGCGGTGCGCGCCTTGACCACCCCGTCGACCGTCACGACCGATTCCAGCTTGAGCCCGTCGAGCAGTTCGAGCGCCTCGCTGTCCTCGTCGGCGACGATCTGCGTGATGCCGTAATGGTCGCGCAGATCGACGAACAGCACGCCGCCATGGTCGCGCTTCTTGTGCACCCAGCCCGACAGGCGTACGGTTTCGCCGACATCGCTCTCGGTCAGCGCGGCGCAGGTGTGGGTACGGTAGGCATGCAGGGTCATGATGGGTTTCGGTCTGTCAGTGGAGCGCGCCGGCCGGGCGCTGCGGTATCCGGGGTGGAATTTCGGGGCGCACTTAACCGCTCCGTCGCGCCGCGTCACCCCTCTCGAAAAAGTTTCGTGAGCCGATCGGCGCATTCGCACGCCTTGTTCAGGTGACAGCATAGCGAAAGGAGACACTCGTGATCCGCAGCCCGTACCTGATCGCCATTCCGCTCGCGCTCGGCCTTGCCGCCTGCCAGGAGACGCCCGAGCGGCAAGACGTCGGCGCCGGCTCGGCGCCGGACCCGAACCCGCCTGCCCAGTCAGGTATGGGCGTGATCGAGCCGCATCCGCAATTTCCCGCTCTGCCCGACAATCCCGACATCGCCATGGTCCGCGAAGTGGCGCGCTGCGTGCTCGGCGCAGAGCCGCTTATCCGCAATTACGGCGATGCGGCGGGCTACTCCGAAAGCGCCGGCGAAAAGGCGGAATGGGAAGCGCGCCGCGACAACGTCACCCGGGTAAGGGACTATTACGGCGAATACGCCGAGACGCTCGTCAGGGAAGGCAAGTTCGCCATGGCGACGATGACCCGCGAGGCCGAAATCGTCGAGGAAGAGATAGACGATCTCGGGGGGAGCTACACCGATGATCCAGCATCTCTGAAGGTTCTCGCGGGGTGGCTGGATCAGTGCACCGCCCGGATCGACGGTTAGCTATCGGCGCAAGTCCTAGCCTGCCGGTAGTAAGACGATCGGCGTTGCGAAAACAAGGAGGCCTTGAATGACGACGCGCCACCGAACAGCAGCTACGATCCCGGTCGTTTTCGGGTTGCTGCTGGTCGGGTGCGAGCAGGAACCGCAACAGCCGCCTCCGCCCGCCGGTCAGCAAACCCCGATGCCGTTTCCCAACGTGCCGCAGCCGCCGGCCCAGCCGCAGGGCCAGCAACCGCAGGAGCAAAGCCCTTACCAGTCCTCCGACCCGGCAGCGACAATCCGCGATCTGCTCATCTGCTGGAAAACCTACCAGCAGCTTGGCAAGGTCAACGAGTTGCTGGCCGAGAACGAACAGGGCGAGAAGGCGCAACGTTTCGCACGCGCTGCCGAGGAATGGCATCGTATCTCCAACGTCTACGCGCGCATGGTGCTCTCGCAACAACAGGAGCGGGGTTTTACCGATGAGCAGGTCGCCAATGTGGCCAAGCAGGTCGAGAGCAACAGCAACGGCGTACGCGACCGGGCCGAAGGCGTCGAGGCCTATCTCAACTACCTCGTTCCGATCACCGAGGTCTGCCACGAGGAATACCCCGTTCGATGACACCACTGCCACCTCGCACTGTGGAGGAAAACGAAATGCGCAAGACCCAGTATGGAATGCTCGTGAGCCTGACTGCGGCGGGATTGCTGCTGGCCGGGTGCGAGCAGCAATCGCAGCAACCCGAGCCGCCCGCCGGCCAGCAAACCCCGATGCCGTTTCCCAACATGCCGCAGCCACCGGCGCAGCCGCAGCAGGGGACGGGCCAGCAACCGGTCAATCAGCCGACCAGGGTCATCCGCGAATTGCTGACATGCTGGAAGGGCTATCAGCAATTCAGGAACATCATGCGGATGCTGGCCGAGAACGAGGGCGGCCAGACGGGGCAGGATTTCCTCCGCGATGCCGAGGATTACGACCGGCGGTCGGAGGCCTATGCCAAGATGGTCCTTGCCCAGCAGGATGCGCAGGGCTTCACCAAGGAGCAGGTCAGCGCCGTCGCCAAGGAGGTCGAAGCCGAGTTCAGCGCGGCGATCGACCGGGCCGACGGCGTCCAGGCCTATCTCGGCCATATCCTTCCGATCGTCGGTCGCTGCTCGAAGGAATATCCGCTCTCGTGACCGCTGCGAACCACCTGACTATCCGGAGGAAAACGATATGCCCAAGGCCGCGTATTCAGCCCTCGCAAGCCTGGCCGCAGCGGGAATGCTGGTAACCGGCTGCAACGAGCAGCAACCCCGGCAACAACCGCAGCCGCAACAGCCGGTGCAGGGTAGCGGCCAGCTGCCGCCGATGGCACAGCCGCCCGCGCCGATGGTTGCGCCGCAGCCGGCGCAGCCGGTTTCCAACCCGCAACTGATCCGCGAACTGGCGACCTGCTGGGATGCCTACGACGAGATGAAACGCATCGCTTCGGTGCGTGCGGATCAGCGCACCGGCAGGGAAAAGCGGATCTTCCTGTCGGATGCCGAAGAATTCGGTCGCCGTTCCGAAGCCTACGGCGAATGGGCGACCCGCGAAGCGGACCGGCAGGGCATGAGCGGGCAGCTCAATGCCATTTCGACCGAAGTGATGAACGAATTCGAAGCGGTGCTCGATCGGGCGCAGAGCGTGAACGAGTATGCGGAATACGTCGTGCCGATCGCCAAGCGGTGCGACACGCAACATCCGCTGCGCTGAGAGGTGCCGTGCGCCTCGACCGTTCCGGTGCAGACCCGGACCAGCGAAATTGCATGAGCCGTTCGGGCGTTTCCTGCGCCTTATGAGGCAGACAGGCACAAAAGGGGAGTTGTCATGATGAGGTCTGGTCTTGCTGCATTCGCACTGGTGGCACTCGCAGCCTGCGACAATTCCGCGGGCGAACCGCAACCCAACGGCATGGAGCCCATGGGACCGATGCCGATGCAGACGGGGCCGGTTCCGCCCGGAACATCGGGCGGGGGTCCGGCGAATTCGCCGCGCGCCGAACTGACGGCGGCGATCCGCTGTTGGGTCGCTGCCGACCAGGCGGTCGGGATTTTCGACCTGCTCGCCGAAAAGGCCCCCGACGATGCGCAGCGGCAGCAGATGCTCGCCTATAGCGAACGATCGGAGACCGTTCGCCAGTATTACGACCAGCGGGTCGACGAACTGGCAGACCGGGTCGGATTGTCGCATGAAGCGCTGCAAGCCGAAGGCGAACCGATCATGGCTGAATTCAGAGCCTTGTTCGACCAGATGGATTTCACGTCCGCCGCGATGGAGATCGGTCGCCGGGCAGACGCGTGCCGCAACAATATTCCCGCCGGACAGGGCGGTTTCGAGGGAGGTAACCGATGAAAATGCGAAGCTTGACCATTGTGCTGGGCAGCACCGCCCTGCTGGCCGCTTGCGGCGGCGGAGCCGAGGAGGAAAACGGCGCCGACGGACCGGGCGGATACGGCTCGGCCGCTCCGCTCGACGATCCACGCATGATGGACCCCGGCTTGCCGGTGCCGCCCGGCCCGCTTCCCGAGGGCGTGACGAACGAGCACTACACCGCGCTGCAATGCGTGTTCGCCGCCGACCGCACGATCGCCGAAATGAAGGGCAAAGACGATCGCGACGCCGAGGGCTATCGCCAGGGCTCGCAATGGGTGAAGGACCAGTACACCGCCAAGCTCGGCGAACTGCCCGCGCTCGACGACGCCGCGCGCCAGGCGACGCAGAAGATGATCGAGGACGATTTCAAGGCGCTGATCGATACGGTGCCCGAAGCCGACAGGATGTATGTCGGCATCGACCTCGTCGATCGCTGCGGCATGGCCCGCTCGATGGAGATGGAGTCCCCACCCGCATCGGAAGGCGCACCGCCCGAGCCCGCAAACTGAGCCGGAACGCTGCGCCGGTGCAGGGCACGCCGTCGAGGCAGGTCACGGATAGGGGGCCGACCATGGTTGCGACTCGAATGACTGCCGCCTCGGCTGCCATCGGCCTGCTGCTGGCCGCGTGCGGCCAGCCGATGCAGCAGCAAGCGGGACCCGACATGCCCGCAAGCCATGCGGGCCCCGGCGGTGTCGAGCCGCAACCGGACGGAGGCGAGCAAGACCCCGGAGAAGGGCCGCAAGGTCCGCCCGCTCCCGAGCAGGACAATTCCAGCGCCGGGGCGGTTCCCCTGCCCGAAGGCGTATCCGCAGCGCAGTTCTTCTCCCTGCGCTGCATCTTCGTGGCGGACACGATCATCCCCCTGCTGGAAGGCCGGGCCGATCCCGCTGCCGCCCCCTATCTCGAGCGCGCCAGATACATCCGCCGCAAGCACAAGCAGGTCTTCGCCTCGCTCCCTCCGCTCGACGCGACTAAGCGCAACACGGCGATGGAATGGATCCGCGGCGAGTTCGACAACCGCGTCCGCATGGCCGACGAGTATCGCAGGGAATACGAGATCGATCAGATCGTCGATCAATGCACGGCCTATCCTGCGCCGGAGGCCGAAACCGCCAACAGGGAAAGGACACCATCGTGAAATACGCCCTCCCGAGCACACTTGTCTGCGCCGCCCTGCTGGCAGCCTGCAACCAGCCGGTGCAGCAACCGCAACAGAATCCCGACGCGCCTCCCGGCGGCTACGGCCAGAACCCGGGCGGCAATCCCGGGCCGGGCGGCTTCGGACCGAACGGCCAGCCCGGCGGCGCCCAACCCGGGGCGCAAGGACCCGGTGGGCAGCAGGGCTTCCCCTTTCCGCAGGGCGGGATCCCGATGCCGGGATCGAATGACGGACCCGGGGGCAGGACGAACGGCGATCCTCCGCTCTCCGCCACTCCGCCGCGCCAGCAGGGACGGAACCAGGAGGTCCCGGGCGCACACCGCGATTCGCGGCCTCCGGCGCAGGCCTCGGCCGCGCTGAGATGCTACGTCGCCGGCTACGTCGCGATGGAACTGTACAGCCAGTCGGGCGCGACGGAGGCGCAGTTGAATCGCGCCGTCGAGGTTGCATCGGCTGCCGAGGAACGGCTCGTCATGAATGTCGACAAACCCGGAGGCTACGCCGATTTCGTCGCTCAGGAAGAGCGAATCTACATGGAGTTCGAGCAGCGTTACCAACAGCTGGGCGAGCAGCGTTTCATGCAGGAACTGGAAGGCATTCTGGCCAACTGCCCGCGCTGAGCCGGCCCGGCGGCCGATCGCCTCTTGCACGAAACCGTTGGCAGCGCGTTCGCCGCCATTGGCGCGACTCGCGGTGCGCGCTAACAGCGGCACACCATGAAGATCCATCCGCTGATTACCGAGACTGCGGAGCTCGAAACGCTCTGCACCCGCCTCGCCAAGTCCGACTTCGTCTGCGTCGACACCGAGTTCATGCGCGAGAACACCTACTGGCCCGAACTGTGCCTGGTCCAGATCGGCAACGAGGAGGAAGCCGCAGCGGTCGACCCGCTCGCCGACGGGCTCGATCTCGAGCCGCTGCTCAAGCTGCTGTGCGAGAACGAGGCGGTGCTCAAGGTCTTCCACGCCGGCGGGCAGGACGTCGAGATCATCTTCAACCTGACCGGGGCGACTCCGCATCCGATCTTCGACACGCAGATCGCGATGATGGCGATCAGCCAGTCCGAACAGATCGGTTACGCCAACCTGGTCGATGCATGGCTCGGCATCCAGGTCGACAAGGGCGCGCGCTTCACCGACTGGAGCCGCCGCCCACTGACCGACCGGCAGATCGAATACGCGATCGGCGACGTCACGCATCTGGCGAAAATCTTCCCGAAGATCCTGAAGAAGCTGATCAAGACCGGCCGCGGCGCATGGCTCGACGCGGAGATGGAGAAGCTCGCCGATCCCGACAATTACCGCACCGTCCCCGAGGAGGCGTGGAAGCGCATCCGCCAGGCCGGGCGCAATCCGCAGGTGCTCGGACGGCTCAAGGCGCTCGCCGCGTGGCGCGAGGGCGAGGCGCAGCACAAGAACATCCCGCGCGGCCGCATCATGCGCGACGAGACGCTCGCCGACGTCGCCGGCCATCCGCCGAAGAAGCAGGGCGATCTCGGCAAGGTGCGCGGGCTGTCGAACGCGTGGAAGGACAACGATATCGGCAAGCGGCTGATGAAAGTGCTCGAGAGTGCCGAGCCGCTGGCCAGGGAAGAGATGCCGCAGAAGGTCAAGCGCGGCGCCCCGCTCGGCAAGGAGGGTGCGCTGGTGGCGGACCTGCTCAAGCTGCTGCTGAAAATCAGGGCGCGCGAGATCGACGTCGCTGCACGGCTGCTGACCAGGGCCGACGAGATGGAAGCGCTCGCCGCGGGCGTGCGCGACCTGCCGATCCTGCAGGGCTGGCGCTACGAGGTGTTCGGCCGGGACGCGCTCGAACTGGTCGAGGGCAAGCTCGCTTTCGCGGTGCGCAAGGGCAAGCTCCACATGGCGCATATCGACGACGTGCATGCCGGGATGATGGAAGCGCAGGCGGCGGAGTAGGGAGAAGGTTTGTGGCGGATATAATAGACTTGAGGCGAAGCAGTTCCGCCCGAAAGCAGGGAATTACATTTGCGGCCGTTGGCATCGACTGGTCCAGCAAAGTTGGTCATGCGTATATAATCTGGGAAGAAGAAAACGATCAGGCAAGAATGAGCGTCTCGAAGGCCATCGGATTCTATCCCAAAAAAACACTTCTCTACGACGTTATTTTCGGCGGTCCAGGTATCCTGAAGCCGGATCATGAGCGTCGCGCCGAACGAAAATTGACCGTTTTGGTAGACCGGGACGATTTCGAGGCTGCAGAACGAGAACGAGATCGCTGGAATACAAACGGCACCTATCAGATTGGTGTTTCCGACTGCGTTGATCATATTGCTGCAATCGCTCGCAAACTCGGATTGAAAGTGCCTGATTCGACTTGGATACAGCCTTTGCACTTCATGGATGACATCATAGCAGCGAATTGATTACGCGACCATTCGATCCAGCCGGTTAACAAGCGATGTCGAGCTACCTCCCCACGATCAAGCAGCTGCAGTATCTTGTCGCGCTGCACGAGCACGGGCATTTCGGGCGCGCGGCGGAGGCGTCTTTCGTGTCGCAGTCGACGCTCAGCGCGGGCATCCGCGAATTGGAATCACTGCTCGGAGTGACTTTGGTCGAGCGCAGCCGCCGCGTGGTGCGCTTCACCGCGCTCGGCGAGCAGGTGGTCGAGAAGGCGCACCGGCTGCTGCGCGAGGCGGAGGAACTCAGCGATCTCGTCCAGGCGAGCGGCAAGCCGCTGTCGGGCACGCTGCGGATGAGCGTCATCCCGACCATCGCCCCGTTCATGCTGCCGCGCATCCTGCCGCGGCTGCGCAAGGAGCGCCCCGACCTCAAGCTGTTCCTGCGCGAGGAGACCAGCCACGATGCGGTCGAGAGCCTGCAGCACGGCCGGGTCGATTGCGTGCTGCTCGCCCTCCCCTTCGCCACCGGCGAGGTCGAGATGGCGCATATCGCCGACGATGCGCTCTACGTCGCCTTCCCCAAGGACGATCCGCGCGATCCGCCCGAGACGATCCCGCCGGCGATGATCGATGAAGGACGGCTGCTGCTGCTCGAGGACGGGCATTGTCTCAAGGAGCACGCGCTCGCGGCCTGCAACCGGCCCGAGCTGCGCGCCTCGGCGACGATGATCGGCACCAGCCTGCACACGCTGGTGCAGATGGTCGACAACGATCTCGGCCTCACCATGCTGCCCGCAATGGCGCTCGACGCCGGTATCCTGCATGAGACCGACGTCGTCGCCCGACCCCTGAAATCGAAAGCGGCAAGTCGCGAAATCGCGCTGATCTGGCGCAAGAACTCGCCGCGCAAATCCGATTTCGAACTGCTCGCGGAAGAGCTGCGGGCCGGCTAACGCACGGCAGAGGTTCACCAAATATTGGTAAATGCGGGCGTAAGCGCGATCCCGGGACACACTGAACGGGACCAGTACCATGAGAGCATATAATCGGTTTCAGACCGACGAAATGATCCTGTGCGCAATCGCAGGCAAACGCGAACGCGTCGCACTCTATAATCTTTCCTGCGGCGGCTGCATGATCGAGAGCCGCAGCAGCACGCTATCCGAAGGGGCCGAAGTCGAGGTGTTGCTTAGCGAAAAGTTGAGTGCTCCGGGCCGGATCGCATGGCGGATCGGCCGCAATGCAGGGGTCAAATTCGACCACCTGCTCCACCCCGCCGTCGTCGAGAAATTCGGCTATGTCGAGGAAGAGGATTTCGACCGCAATGACCCGCGCGACCGGTTCGGGATACCGCTGGTCGAGACGCTCCACGCAGCCGCGGGGACGCTGGACTAGGGCTCGGCGAGGGTTTTGGCTTCCGGCGGTGACGAGACCTGTCGCTGCGTGGCAAATGTCGGACCGCCGGGGCTGTTCCATCCCACGCCCCGCGTTCGGGATCAGGAAGGATTCCGGGGGAATGCTTCCCCGGACGGCGGCCACCCATAGGCTACTATCGTCGGGGTGGCCGGGTGGGGGCGTGGGATGGAACAGCCAAGGGAAGCACGGAGGTGCTTCCTGCACGCGACAAAAGCTCCCGCAACTCAGTCCATGTGCCTGAGGCCGACCCGCAGGTAATCCCACCCGGTTACCAGCGTCAGGATCGCCGCCGCCCACAGGCTCCAGATGCCGACCGTGTGCGGCACGTTGAACAGCCGTTCGCCCGCTTCGAAGGTCCAGCCCGGCAGTGCGCCGGCCAGGATCAGCGAGCCGAGCGAGCCCATCTGGAAGGTCGTCTTCCACTTCGCCAGCCGGCTGACCGGCACCGAGACCTGCAGTCCGCCGAGGAATTCGCGCAGGCCCGAGACCGCAATCTCGCGGATCAGGATGACAAGCCCGGCGATGACGTGGAAATCGCCCACCACCGGTCCGCGCAGCCACCCCTGCGCGGTCAGCACCAGGATGACCGCGGCGACCATGATCTTGTCCGCGATCGGATCGAGGAACATGCCGAGCTTCGATACCGCCCCGCTCGACCGGGCGAGATAGCCGTCGAAATAGTCGGTCACCCCCATCAGGCAGTAGAGCGCGAAAGCGAGCGCGTAGCCCAGTTCCCAGCCCGGCCACCACAGCAGGAAGGCGAGAAACGGCACCGCGAGGATGCGCGACAGCGTCAGGATATTGGGGAGCGTCAGCATCGCGGCCCCTCCTAGCGGTTCATGCGGCGGAGCAAAAGCGGCGATCCGCCCTTGTCCGCCGCCGCCAGCACGTTACAGCATGGCGGAGGACGAGAGGGGCGCCCGCGCATGACGACATCGACGCATCTGCTGCGCCGCCGGCGATTCCTGCCGCTGTTCGTCACCCAGCTGTTCAACGCCTTCAACGACAATCTCTACAAGACCGCGATGGTGCTGTTCGTGGTCTACAGCATCTATCAGTCCGAAGAAGCCGAAGGGCTGTTCAGCGGCGTCGCCTCGTTCCTGTTCATCCTGCCGTTTTTCCTGCTCTCGGCGCTCGCCGGACAGCTTGCCGACATGCGCGACAAGGCCGCGATCATCCGCAAGGTCAAGGCATGCGAGATCGTGCTGATGCTGATCGGCGGCAGCGGTTTGCTGCTGGCGTGGAAGGGCTATGCGATGCCCGTCACCGTGTTCGGGCTGGAAACGAGCGTACCGATCCTCCTGATGCTGCTCGCACTGTTCCTGACGGGCGTCCAGTCGACCTTCCTCGGGCCGATCAAATACGCGATCCTGCCGCAGCACCTCAGGAAGGAGGAGGTGCTTGCGGGCACCGGGCTGGTCGAAGCGGGAACCTATGTCGCGATCCTCGCCGGGACGATTCTCGCCGGGTGGATCCCGGTCCAGGTCGCCGCGGGAGCGATCGTCGTCACCTCGGTGGTCGGTTATCTGGTCAGCCGCCAGGTGCCGACCGCCCCGCCGCAGGGCGCCGTCGAACAGCTCGACTGGCATATCCTGCGCGCATCCGCCCGCCTCATCCGCGAGACGATGCACAATCGCGAAGTCTATTACGCGATCCTCGCGATCAGCTTCTTCTGGACCATCGGCGCGGTGCTGTTCATCCAGTTCCCCCCGCTGGCGAAGAACGTCATCATGGCGAGCAAGGAAGTGGCGAGCATCTTCCTGGTCGTGTTTTCGGTCGGCGTGGCGATCGGCTCGGTGGCGATCAACGCGCTGCTCAAGGGCGAGGTATCCGCGCGCTACGCCCCGCAATCGGTGATCGTGATGGGGATGTTCGTGGTCGCCTTCTACGTCGTCGCCAAACTGTGGCAGGCGGACCAGCCGACCGAATTGCTCGATGTCGCCGCGTTTCTCGGCTGGCCGATGGCGGCGGTGCTGCTGCTGTGCCTGCTCGGCATCGCTGTGGCGGGCGGGATGTTCGTCGTGCCGCTCTACGCCTTCCTCACCACCCGGGTCGCACCGGACAAGGCATCGCGCACGATCGCGGCCAACAATATCGTCAATTCGGGCGCGATGGTCACCGGGTCGCTGCTCGCGATGGCAATGAGCGCCGCGGGCGTGCCGATCGTCGAACAGGTCCTGATCAGCGCGGCGATGTGCCTGATTTCGGCTTGGCTCGGCAGGCGCCTGCTCGCGGCCGAACGGTCGGCTGCGACGGTGTAGGCCTGGTTTCGGCATAGCCGAAACGGATGCGGCACCGGCCCGCTCCCCCACCCGGCCACCCATAGGATACTATGGTCGGGGTGGCCGGGTGGGGGAGCGGGCCGGTGCCGCTTCAGCGTAGCTGAAAAAGCTCCACTACAACTCAGAAAATGAAGATTGCGACCACCACCAGGCTGGCGAAATAGGCGGCGAAGAACCCGCGAATGTCCTGCCGTGCCACCCGCCAGCGCGGACGCGGGGCGACGGGCACCTCGCCAGTGCGGACATGCGGGGGAAGCGAGGCCAGGAACGGGTGCCGGGCGGCTTCGTCGGAAAGTACTAGCGATCTGCGCATCGGGGGCTGTTAACGCACCGCTAACCATCTCGCTTCCCGCGATTGCGAACCGTCGCAGGGCGGGACATTAACCGTGTTCGTTGATGCTCAGATCCCCGCCATCTCGAGGATGATCGACCATTCCTCGGGCGTGATCTCGGCGACCGACAGGCGCGAGAGCCGGACCAGTTCGCAATCCGCCAGCCGCGGTTCCGCCTTGATCTGCTTGAGCGTGACCGGGTTGGGCAGCTTGGTCCTGGGCTTGACCTTGACCGCCGCCCATTTGCCCTCCGGATCGGTCGGATCGGTGATCCCGGCGACCGAGATCTCGCAGATACCGACGATCTCGAGGCCCTCGCGCGAGTGGTAGAAGAACGCCTGGTCGCCCACTTCCATCGCGGCGAGATTGTTTCGCGCGCGGTAATTGCGCACCCCGTCCCAGGTGCCCTCGCCCTCGGCGACGAGATCGTCCCATCCGTATTTGAAGGGTTCCGATTTCATCAGCCAGTAGCGCGCCATTGCATTCTCCATCTGTTTGCCGGGCGGGTTTCGGGCGGCGTTAGACGGACGCAACCGTCGAGTTAACCTCTTTTTCAGCACGGCCTGCGATAGGGTGCGGGCACACATGCACCCGGGGGCACGGTGGCCGGACCAGCCGTGAATTGAATGCGCGACACGAAAACCGCACTGAAAAACACCATGAAGCGAGCCGATCGCGACCTGGTCGCGCTCGGCATCGCTGCGGGCGCGATCCTGATGTTTCTCGGTACCGGCGGCTCGGTCCTGCCGCAGATCGCGCGCAGCTGGATGGGGATCGGCACCGGCCCCGATACGCTGCTCGTCAACGCGCTGCTGCTCAATGTTGCCTTGATCATCTTCGGCTGGCGCCGCTACCGTGAGCTGCTCGAGGAGATCGAGGAGCGCAAATCGGCCGAGGAACGCGCCCGCGTTCTGGCCGAAACCGATCCGCTGACCGGCTGCCTCAACCGGCGCAGCATCGCCCCCGCGACCGACGAGATGATCGCACGCGAGGGAGCCAGCGACCGCCACGTCGCCTTCGTCATGATCGATCTCGACAATTTCAAGCAGGTCAACGACGTGCACGGACACTCCGCCGGCGACAAGGTGCTGCGCGAGATAGCCGAGCGCATCACCGCGCTGCTGCCGCGCGACGGGCTGTGCGCCCGGCTCGGCGGCGACGAGTTCGCCTGCGTCATTCCCCGGGGCGACAACAACAACGAACAGATCGAACGGTTCGCGGCGCGTCTGATCGAACGGGTCGCGGCACCGATCCATCTCGGCGAGGTGGGGGTCGAAGTGACGATATCGGTCGGCCTCGCGATCGACGACGCGGGCAGTTTCGGCACCGAGCCTCCTGACGCCAAGGGGCTGATGCACAAGGCCGATATCGCGATGTATCATGCCAAGAAGCAGGGCAAGAACCGGCATTTCTGGTTCGAGCCGCAGATGGAAGACGAGTTGCGTTTCCGCCACCGGCTCGAGCACGCGCTGCGGCAGGGAATCGTGGAGCGCGAATTCGTGCCCTTCTACGAGCAGCAGATCGATCTCAAATCGGGCGAGATTCTCGGCTTCGAGATGCTGGCGCGCTGGAAGTCGGAGGAATTCGGGCATCTCGGCCCGTCCACCTTCATTCCTGTGGCCGAGGAAATGGGGCTGATCGCCCCGCTATCGGAAATGCTGATCGAGCAGGCGCTCGAGGATGCCAAGACGTGGGATCCCAAGCTCACCCTGGCGGTCAACATCTCCGCGCTGCAATTGCACGATCCGTGGTTTTCGCAGCGAATCCTCAAACTGCTTGTAAAGCACAATTTTCCGCCCGAGCGGCTCGATATCGAAATCACCGAAAGCTGCCTGCAGGAAAACGTCGCACTGGTGCGCTCGATGATCGCCAGCCTGCGCAACCAGGGGGTGAAGATCAGCCTCGACGATTTCGGCACCGGCTATTCCAGCCTCGCGCAACTTCGCAACCTGCCGTTCGACCAGCTCAAGATCGACCGCAGCTTCATCGGCGAGCTGCGCGAAGACGGTTCCGGCAGGAAGATCGTCGACGCCATTATCCAACTGGGCGACGGGCTCGAAATGCCGGTCACCGCCGAAGGGGTGGAGGACGATTCGATCCTCGGCGCGCTGAGCGGGTTCAAGAGCATCAAGGGCCAGGGCTATCACTACGGCCAGCCCGAAGACGCCGCGACCGTGCGAACGCGGCTCGAAGCGCTCGGACGGCTGGCGGAGCACTCGGCGGACGGCGATGGCGCTCCCGTCGTCTCCGACGACGAACCCGACACGGACGACCGGATGCAAGCCGGCAACGCCTAGCGCACTGGACGCGCAGCGCCCCCGCACCTAGATGCCACCCGCTATGCGGGTTTCCTTCGTCAAGATGCACGGGCTGGGCAACGACTTCGTCGTACTCGACGCGCGCGCCGAAGCGCCCCCGCCGATGACATCCGCCATCGCCAAAGCGTTGGCCGACCGCAACACCGGTATCGGCTGCGACCAGCTGATCCTGCTCGAACCCTCCACCGCGGCCGATTTCGCCATGCGCATCTTCAACTCGGACGGCGGCGAAGTCGAAGCCTGCGGCAATGCCGCACGGGCGGTGGCCCTGTTGCATGCCGCTCCCGCCAGGGTCGAAACCTCGGCTGGAATCATCGGGCTGCAACCCGCCGGGGCCGGTGCGACGGTCGATATGGGCCAGCCGCGCTTCGAATGGGATGCGATCCCGCTCGACCATCCTGCCGATACCGCCGAAATGCCGGTGGGATGGGACGATCTCGAACGGCCGTTCGCGGTCAATGTCGGCAATCCGCACGCGGTGTTCTTTGTCGACGATGCCGACGCGGTCGACCTGGAACGTCTCGGTCCCGAGATCGAGCACGATCCGCTGTTCCCCGAGCGCGTCAACGTCAACGTCGCGAGCGTGCATGGGGGCGCGATCCGGCTGCGCGTATGGGAACGCGGCGCGGGGCTGACGCGAGCCTGCGGCACCGGCGCCTGCGCGACGGCGGTCGCGGCAATCCGGCGCAAGCTCGCCACCTCCCCGGTGCAGGTCGACCTGCCCGGGGGACGGCTGGAGATCGCGTGGGAGGGCAGCGGGTCGATCCTGATGACCGGCCCTGCCGCCGAGAGCTTTCGCGGCAGCTTCGAATGGGACGATTTCGCATGAACGGCGCGGAAGTCATCTCGCTCGGCTGCCGGCTCAACATCTCGGAGAGCGAGCGGATCCGGCAATTGATGGCGGAAGAGCGGGACGTGGTGGTGGTCAACAGCTGCGCGGTCACCGTCGAGGCGGTGCGGCAGACGCGGCAGGCGATCCGCAAGGCCCGCCGCGAGCGTCCGAACGCGCGTCTGCTGGTGACCGGCTGCGCCGCCGATATCGAGCGCGAGCAGCTCGCCGCGATGCCCGAAGTCGACGGGCTGGTCGCCAACACCGCCAAGCTCGACCCGCGGGCCTGGAACGTCTCGGCACCGAACACCCCAGCCGCCCCGAAGCACACCCGCGCCTTCATCGCGGTGCAGAACGGATGCGACCATGCCTGCACCTTCTGCGTCATCCCGCAGGGGCGCGGGCCGAGCCGGTCGCTGACCATCGCCGAAGTACTGCACGAGATCGAACGTCACCTCGACCAGGGCGCGCCCGAGATCGTGCTGACGGGCGTGGACGTCACCTCGTGGGGGCACGATCTGCCCGGTGCGCCGCCGCTCGGGGCGCTGGTGCAGGCCGTTCTCGACCAATTTCCGCAGCTGCAGCGGCTGCGCATGTCCTCGCTCGACGGGGTCGAGATCGATCCGCTGCTGTTCGAGCTGTTGGCCGGCGAAGAGCGGGTGATGCCGCATCTGCATCTGTCGCTGCAGCACGGCAACGACCTGATCCTCAAGCGCATGAAGCGGCGTCACTTGCGCGGCGATGCGGTCGATCTGGTCGTGCGACTCAAGGCGAAGCGGCCCGAAATCGCCATCGGCGCCGACCTGATCGCCGGGTTCCCGACCGAGGACGATGCGATGCACGCCGACAATCTCTCGATCGTGCGCGAACTCGGGATCGTCCACGGCCATGTCTTCCCCTATTCGCCGCGCCCGAACACGCCCGCGGCGCGGATGCCGCAAATCGACCGGGCCGCGATCAGGGACCGCGCCGCGGAACTGCGTAGGGCGGTGGGCGAAGTGCGGGCGGAATGGCTCGCCAGCCTTGTGGGCAGACCGCACAACGTGCTCGCCGAGCGGGATGGCGCGGGCTATACGCCCGATTTCGCACGGGTGGCGGTTCCCGAGGGAACCCCGCCCGGAACGATCCTCACCGTCACCCCCGAACGCATCGAACGAGGCCTGCTGGCATGAGCGAACGTCCAAGCTGGTCCCAACGCCTGTTCGGCGGCTTCCGCAAGACCTCCGAGCGGCTGAGCGAAAACCTGACCGCCGCGGTGAGCACCGCCAAGCTCGACGAGGCGACCCTCGACGATGTCGAGGACGCGCTGATCCTGTCCGATCTCGGTCCGAGTGCCGCAGCGCGCATCCGCGAGCGGCTGAAGGAAAAGCGCTTCGGCCTCGAAATCGGCCAGCAGGAGCTCAAGGAGGCCGTCGCCGAGGAAATCGCCGCGATCCTGCGCCCGGTGGCGAAACCGCTCGAGATCACCGCTTTCCCGCGCCCGCAGGTGATCCTCGTGATCGGCGTCAACGGCAGCGGCAAGACGACCACCATCGCCAAGCTCGCGCACTGGTTCCAGGAGGACGATTACGGCGTCATGTTGGCGGCGGGCGACACCTTCCGCGCCGCCGCGATCGGCCAGCTCGCGACCTGGGCCGACCGCGTCGGCGTGCCGATCGTGCGCGGCCCCGAGGGCGGCGATCCGGCCAGCATCGTGTTCGACGGCGTCAAGGCGGCGACCCAGCAGGGCATCGACACGCTGGTAGTCGACACCGCCGGGCGGCTCCAGAACAAGCGCGAGCTGATGGACGAGCTGGCCAAGATCCGCAAAGTGCTCGGCCGCCTCAATCCCGAGGCGCCGCACGACGTGGTGCTGGTGCTCGACGCGACCAACGGCCAGAACGCGCTCAGCCAGATCGACGTGTTCAAGGAGGTCGCGGGCGTGACCGGCCTGATCATGACCAAGCTCGACGGCACCGCGCGCGGCGGCGTGCTGGTCGCGGCGGCGGAGCAATACGGCCTGCCGATCCACGCGATCGGCGTGGGCGAGAAGATGGACGATTTGCGGCCGTTCGATCCCGACCTGGTCGCGCGCGTGATTGCGGGGGTTGCCTGATATGACCGAGGAAAAGAACCCCGTTCGTGCCGAGCCTGTCGAAGCACAGGTGGCGGGCGGATCGCCCGGCCCTTCGACAGGCTCAGGGCGAACGGATACGGGGAGCAAGCCCAAATCCGGCTGGCTCAACATCCTCGTCGATTACGGTCCGCTGCTCGTCTTCCTCGGCGTCTACAAGTTCTATTCGCCCGACGAACCCGGCCCGCTCGGCGAGATCGCGGCGGTGATCCGCGGGACGATCGCCTTTATGATTGCAGCGGTGGTCGCACTGGCATTCTCGAAGTGGAAATTCGGCCGCGTCTCGCCGATGCTGATGCTGTCGACCGCGCTGATCGTCGGCTTCGGCGCGCTCACCATCTGGCTGCGCGACGAAAGCTTCATCCAGATCAAGCCGACCGCGATCTATATCTTCTTCGGGCTCGTCCTGATCGGCGGCTGGATGAGGGGCAAGGCGTTCCTCCAGACGCTGCTCGAAGCCGCCTTCGAGGGCCTCGACAAGGAAGGCTGGCTCAAGCTGTCGCGCAATTGGGGTATCTTCTTCCTGTTCCTCGCCGGCCTCAACGAGGCTCTGCGCGCGACGCTCAGCTTCGAGAGCTGGCTGTGGGCCAAGCTGTGGGTGTTCATGCCGCTGAGCTTCCTGTTCACCTTCAGCCAGATTCCGATGCTGCTGAAGCACGGGCTGGCGGTGGATGAGCAGGACGAGGTGCTGAAGGACCAGCCGCCGACGGGGGAATGAAGGCGTGAGTCCCCGCGAAGGCGGGGACCTCGGGCAGCGTCGCACTACACCTCCTGAGGCCCCCGCCTTCGCGGGGACTCACGCTAAATCTTCAACTGGCTCCCCAGCTCCACCACCCGGTTGGTCGGAAGGCGGAAGAATTCCATCGCCGTGGCCGAATTGCGCAGCATCCACGCGAAGATCTTCTCGCGCCAGATCGGCATGCCCGGCTTGTCGCTCGCGAGCAGCGTCTGGCGGCTGAGGAAGAAGCTGGTCTGCATCATGTCGAACTCGCCACCGCAGCGTTCCATGTGCTTGAGTCCCTGCGGCACATTGGTCTCCTCCATGAAGCCGTAATGCAGCACCGCGCGGTAGAAGCCGTCGCCGATGTCGTGATATTCGCACCGTTCGGCGGGGTCGATATAGGGCACGTCGGCGATCTGCACGGTGAGGATCACCACCCGCTCGTGCAGCACCTTGTTGTGCTTGATATTGTGCAGCAGCGCCGAGGGCACCCCGCCGGTCTGGCTCGCCATGAAGATCGCGGTGCCGGGCACGCGGGTGGCGCTGTTCTTGGCCGATTTGGCGAAGATTTCCATCGGCAGCGCGACTTCGGTCATGCGCTCGCGCATCAGCTTGCGCCCGCGCGCCCAGGTGGTGAGCAGGGTGAAGGCGACCAGCCCGACCACCAGCGGGAACCACCCGCCCGACGGCACCTTGACGAGGTTGGCGGCGAAATAGGCGCCGTCGACGATCAGGAACAGCGCCACCACCGGTGCGGCATACCACCACTTCCACTTCCACACGCCGACGAACAGCACGCCCATCAGCAGCGTGTCGATGGTCACCGCGCCGGTCACCGCGATGCCGTAGGCGTTGGCGAGGTTGGACGAGCTCTGGAAGGTCAGCACGAGGATGATCACCGCGATCATCAGCGCCCAGTTGACCACCGGGATGTAGATCTGCCCGCCCTCGGTCTCGCTGGTGTGGCGGATCGACAGGCGCGGAACGAAGCCCATCTGGATCGCTTGGTGGGTGATCGAGAACGCGCCCGAGATCACCGCCTGGCTGGCGATGAAGGTCGCGACCGTGGCGAGGAACACCAGCGGCAGGCGCCATTGCTCGCTGGCGAGGAAGAAGAACGGGTTCTGGATCGCCTGCGAGGCCTGTTCGGGCGGCAGGCCGATCACCATCGCGCCCTGCCCGAAATAGTTGAGCAGCAGGCACGGCATCACGAAACCGAACCACGAAAGCCGCATCGGGCCGCGGCCGAAATGGCCCATGTCCGAATAGAGCGCTTCCGAACCGGTCACCGCCAGCACCACCGAGCCGAGCGCGAGGAAGGCCATCGCGCCGTCGAGGACGAAGAAGTTGACCGCGTGGTAGGGATTGAGCGCCCACAGGATCTGCGGCGTCTGGAATATCTGCCACAGCCCCATCCCCGCGATGACGGTGAAATAGACGATCATCACCGGCGCGAACAGCGCGCCGACCTTGGCCGTCCCGCGCTTCTGGAGCAGGAACAGGAACGCCAGCAGGCCGAGCGCGATCGGGATGACGAAGGGCTGCAGCCCGGCATCGACCACGGTCAGCCCCTCGACCGCCGACAGCACCGAAATCGCCGGGGTGATCATGCTGTCGCCGTAGAACAGCGCGGTCGCGAACACCCCGAGCAGCACCGCCAGCCAGCCGTAGCGCGACTTGCTGATATGGCTCGAAATCAGCGCCACCAGCGCGAGCGAGCCGCCCTGCCCCTTATTGTCGGCGCGCATCAGGATAGTGACGTACTGGATCGCCACCACCAGCGTCATCGACCAGAATATCAGGCTGATGACGCCGAGCACATGCGCAGTGTCGAGCTGGACGGTCGAGCGCCCGACGAAGGTCTCGCGGAAGGCGTAGAGCGGGCTGGTGCCGATATCGCCGAACACGATCCCGATCGCGCCCACCGCCAGCGCCGCTTTCGACGCGCTGTGGCCGTGCTTGCCGTCGGGAGAGGAGGCCGCGCCTGCAGGAGCAGTGTCGCTCATTCAGTCATTCGTCCTGAAGCGCCCGTCATGCCGGGCGGAGCAAAGGCGGCGGCCTTTACACCCATCCTTTCGCACCTGCAACATCGCCGCTCATTCCGCCGGTTGCGCGGAGGCGGCGGCAAGCATCCGGTCGAGCGTTTCGAGCCGCTGGCGCATCGCGGGCAGCCAGTCCGCATCCTCGGGCGCCTCGTCGACCAGCTGCGCCCAGATCGCGCGCGCCTCGCCCGGCTGCCCGGCGCGCAGCAGCGCGATGCCGAGGAAATAGGCTGCCGCCGGGTGATCGGGATCGGACCGTTCGGCGCGGGCATAGGCATAGAGCGCCGCCGGAGTCGGCACCCCGCCCGCATGTTCGATCAGCGCGTTGCCAAGCGCGATCCACGCCTCGGTATCGCGCGGATTCCGGTCGAGCGCGCCGCGCAGCAGGCCCGCGGCATCGGCGAATTTGCCTTTGCGCGCGAAGCCGTCCGACAGCGTGATGTAATAGCCCGGCGGCCGGGTCGGGTCGAACAGCGCGCGGCGCGCGTCGATCAGCGCAGGACCGCTTTCGTTGGCGGCCTCGACATGCGGTTTGGGCGCACCCTCCTGACCAGGATGGCCCTGGATCGCATAGCCCGCCAGCCCGAACAGCAACGCCGCGCCGAACAGCGACCAGCCGCTGCGCGGCAGGCGCAGCAGCAACACAGCGACGGCAAACGCGACCAGCGCGATCAGGATCGTCGGCAGCCAGCTCACGCCCGCCTCCGCAAGCGCAGCCGCCGCCACAGCGCCAGCAGCACCGCCAGCACCAGCAGTGCCGGAACGGCAAACAGCGGCCAGGTCGTCTCGCTCACCGCCGGTGCGTAGCTGACGTAATCGCCGTAGCGCTGGACGAGCCATGCCCTGATCGCCTCGGGCTCCTCGCCCGCGGCGATGCGGGTGCGGACCTGGTGGCGCATGTCGCCCGCCATCGGCGCATCACTGTCGGCGATCGACTGCGACTGGCACTTGAGGCAGCGCAGGGTCTCCATCAACGCCTGCGCCGCGGCCTCCTGCCGCGGGTCTTCGAGCTGGCGGTAGGCGTAGGGCGCGGGCGGGAGCGATTGCTGGGCGGCAGCGGGAAGGCACAGCGCGAATGCCAGCAGAAAGGCTGCGAGGTAAGCGCGAGCCCCCGCGAAGGCGGGGGCCTCAGCCCAGCAGCGTGTCGCCATTGGCCCGAGGCCCCCGCCTTCGCGGGGGCTCAAAACGTCAACGAGATGGCGCAACAAAGTCAATCCTGCGCCTCCCGCAATTTCTCCAGCAGCAGCGGCACGTGCTCCGCCCTCACATCGCCGATGTGCTGGTAGATGATACGGCCCTGCCCGTCGATCACGAAGGTCTCGGGCACGCCCGAGGAACCGATCCCGAGCTGGACCTCGGACAAATCGTCCGCCCCGATCCGCGAATACGGGTTGCCGTAGCGCGCCAGAAAGCCCGCAACGTCCTGCGGCCGGTCGCGGATGGCGACGCCGACGATCTCCGCGCCCGATTGCCGCAGGCGTTCGAGCTGCGGCGCCTCGGCGATGCACGGCACGCACCAGCTGGCCCAGATGTTGAGCAGTTTCGGCGTGCCGTCGCGGAAATAGGCGTCGGACAGCCCGGGGCGATCCGCCGCAGCCGGACGCAGGTCGAATTCGGGCAGCGGCTCGCCGATCATCGTCGATGGGATGAACTCGTCCTTCGGCTGCGTCAGCTGGTAGGCGGCGACGCCGAGGAACAGTGCGAACAGCGCGAGCGGGATCCACCACCACCAGCGCATCAGCCTCTTCCCCCGGCAGCGGCCAGTTCGGCCTCGTCGGCGCGCCGTTCGGCCAGCCGTGCCTTGACGCGGCGGCGCTTGAGATCGTCGAACAGCCGCCCGAGCAGCGCCAGCACGCCGCCGAGCGCGACCAGCAGCCCGCCATACCAGATGAAGGTCACGAACGGCTTCCACCACAGCCTGAGCTGCCACCGCGCGCCGTTCTCTCCGGCGCCCGCCTCGTTGCCGATCACCGCGTAGAGCTGCCCGTTCCAGCGCGTCGCGAGCGCGCTTTCCGTGGTCTGCTGCACCGGCGCCCAGAAACTGCGCGCCTGTGGATCGAGCTCGATCGGATCGCCGCCGTCATAGCTGGCGAGGAGTTGCCCTTCGAGCGCGGTCCAGTTGGGCCCGGCGACCGGGTGGACGCCGTCGAGCACGACGCTCCACGGGCCGACTTCGGCAGTGTCGCCGGCTGCGACCGCGGCGAGCTTCTCCTGCGAGAAGGCGCTCTCGCTCGCCATTCCGAACAGCGCCACCGCGAGCCCGAAATGCGCGATCACCATCCCCCACACCGCGAGCGGCAGTCGGCGTAGATTGCGCCCTCTGAGCGGTAAGAAGCTCGCTACCGCAAGCGCCGCTGCCAGGACGAGGCCGAGCAGCGGCAACAGGCCAGTCGTCGATACGATCAGCAGGACTGCGAGCGTGCCCAGCAGGATCGCCGCGACAAGGGCCACCGGCGCCTTCACCCGCTCCAACCGGTCGCGCCGCCAGCGCAGCAGCGGGCCGACCATCATCACCAGCAGCATCGGCACCACGAAAATCGCGCTCACCGGGTTGAAATAGGGCGGCCCGACCGACACGCGCACATCGAACGCCTCGGTCAGCAGCGGGTAGAGCGTTCCCATCAGCACCACGCCGAGGATCGCGCACAGCATGACGTTGTTGACCACCAGCGCGCCCTCGCGGCTGGTCGCGGCGAAGCGCTCTCCCTCGGCGATGCTGCTGGCGCGCGTGGCGAACAGCACCAGCGCGCCGCCGATATAGATCGCCAGCAGCACGAGGATGAAGCTGCCGCGCTCGGGGTCGACCGCGAAGGCGTGGACGCTGGTCAGGATGCCCGAGCGGACGAGGAACGTCCCGACCATGCTCATCGAAAACGCGACCACGCCGAGCATGATAGTCCAGGCCCTAAGCGCGTCGCGCGCGGCCAAAACACTGGCCGAATGCAGCAGTGCGGTCGCCGCCAGCCACGGCATCAGGGAAGCGTTCTCGACCGGGTCCCAGAACCACCACCCGCCCCAACCGAGCTCGTAATAGGCCCAGTAACTGCCGGCGGTGATGCCGAGCGTCAGGAACACCCACGCACCCAGCACCCACGGCCGCATCGCGCGCGCGAATTCGGGCGTCACCTGCCGCGTCAGCAGCGCGCCGACCGCGAAGCTGAACGCGACCGACAGCCCGACATAGCCGAAATAGAGCGTCGGCGGATGGAAGGCGAGGCCGATATCCTGCAGCAGCGGGTTGAGCCCCAGCCCCTCCACCGCCGGCTGCGGCAGGCGCTCGAACGGGTTCGAACTGAACAGCAGGAAGGCGTAGAAACCGAGCCCGACGAAGGCCTGCGCGCCGAGCGTCGCCTGCATCGTCTTCTCGGGCAGCCGCCGCTCCACGGCCGCGATCAGGCCGCCCGCCAGCGCCATCACGGTGATCCACAGCAGCATCGAACCCTCGTGATTGCCCCACGCACCCGACAGCTTGAAGATCGGCGGCTTGGCCGAGTGCGAGTTCGTCGCCACCAGCTTCACCGACAGGTCGGTGACCGCGAACAGCCACAGCAACATGACGAAGGCGAAGGCGCACAGCAGCCCCTGCACCACCGCGGCGGGGCGGACGAGCGCGGCCATCTCGGTATCCGGATTGCGCGCACCGAGGAAGCCGGCGACCAATTGCAGCGCCGCCAGCGCAGCGGCGAGCCATAACGCGGCAAGACCGAGTTCGGCGATCACCGCGTCTCTTCCGTCTCGGCGACGACTTCGCGCTTCTGATGCTCGGTCATCTCCTGCAATTCGCGCGGGACGTAGTTCTCGTCGTGCTTGGCGAGCAGGTTGTCGGCCACGAACACGCCGTCCGCGCCGAGCCTGCCCTCGGCGACCACGCCCGAGCCCTCGACGAATAGGTCGGGCACGATTCCGGCGAAGCGCACCGGAACCGTGGCCTCCCCGTCGCCGACAACGAAAGCGATCGTCACCCCGTCGGCGAGCGTTTCGAGGCTCCCCTCCTGCACCATCCCGCCGAGGCGCACCGCGCGTTCGGGTGCAGGTGGTTCCGCGACCATCTGCGCCGGCACGTAGAAATAGCTCGCCTGGTTGCGCAAGGCCCACGCCGCCAGCACGCCCGCCGCGACCAGCGCGAGCAGCGCGATCACCACCAGCACGAGACGTTGGTGTTTTGGCTTGAGTGAGCTCACTTGCGCCTCACTTCCTCGCGCCGCTTTTCCGCTCGGCGCATGGCGAGCCAGCTCCAGCCGACCATCGCCAGCGTCCCGCCCAGCCCGACGGCATAGGCGGCGATGACGAAATCCCAATGGTCGAGCGCCTCGCGCATCAGGCCGCCTCCATCGCCTTGCGCCGCAGCCGCGTCTCGGCCTGGATATCGGCCAGCAGCGCGCGCATCCGCGCCAGCACCACTCCGCCGAACAGCAGCGAGAAGCCGAGCGTGGCGAGCAGCAGCGGGTAGAGGAATTCGGGCGCCATCGCCGATCCGCCCATCGACAGGCTCGGCGGCTGGTGGATCGAATACCACCACAGCACCGAATAGTGGATGATCGGGATGTTGATCACCCCGACCAGCCCGAAGATCGCCGGGATGCGGCTCGACCCGCCCTCGCGTGTCACGGCCTGCGCCAGCGCCATGTAGCCGAAATAGAGGAACAGCAGCACCAGCATGCTGGTCAGCCGCCCGTCCCACACCCACCACGTGCCCCAGGCGGGCCTTCCCCACAGCGACCCGGTGGCGAGGCAGATCGCGGTAAACACCGCGCCCGGCAGTGCCGCCGCGCGCGCGGCGATCGCGGCGAGCGGGTGGCGCCAGACGAGCTCGACCAGGCTGGCGATGGCGATCGCGCTCCACCCGCCCATGCCGAGCCAGGCGGTCGGGACGTGGATGAACAGGATCCGCACCGAATCGCCCTGCAACCGCTCGGCCGGTGCGTAGAACAAGCCGTAGACGCTGGTCGCCGTTACCAGCAGCAGTCCGCCGGCCAGCAGCAGCGGAGTCAACCACCGGGCGAGCGACAGGAAGCGCTTGGGATTGGCGAAGGCATGCATTGCTTTGATCCGTCCGCGGGGAGCATTGGCAGGGTGCGGGATAGCGGGCAAGAGCGTATGCGGCCGCTCCCCTCATCCAAGCTCCGCTAGCTCGCTCCGCTCGCAAGCTGCACTATCCTTCTCCCCAAGGGAGAAGGATACGAAGCCTTATGAGCGAAGCGAATTAGGCGTAGTTGGATGAGGGGGCGGCGGCTCAGCGCCCGATCAGCTTCTGCGCCATGCGGTCTGCGACGACGTCGGATGAAACGCCGCTGTCGTCGCTCTCGCACCAGATTTCCTCGAGCCGGCCGGGGATCTGCGCGATCCGCTTGCGGACCTCGTTGATGTCGCACGGCTCACCCTTGTGGCGGCACAGATATTCGAGCGTCACGCTGATGATTCCGCCCGCGTTGATGACATAGTCGGGCGCATAGAGAATACCGCGCTCGGCCAGCTGCTTGCCATGGTGCGCACGTGCCAGCTGGTTGTTCGCCCCGCCCGCCACGATCGGCGCTTCGAGCCGCGCGATTCCCGCATCGTCGAGGATCGCGCCCAGCGCGTTGGGGCTGAACACGTCGCAGGCGACGCTCATGATCGCGTCGTGCCCGACCGTTTCGCCATCGAGCTCTTCGGCGAGCGCAGCTGCACGGTCTTCATGGATATCGGCCAATGTCAGCTTGGCCCCATCCCGGCTCAGCAGCCGCGCGACACCGCCGCCGACGCTGCCCGTACCCTGGATCGCGACATGGACGCCGTCGAGGCTGTCCTTGCCGAGCTTGTGCTGCACCGCTGCCTTGATGCCGTGATAGATTCCCATAGCGGTGAAAGGGCCCGGATCGCCGCCTGCGGCATCGTCGCCTTCGACCGGCAGGCCCGATACGTAGTCCGTACGCCCGGCGACCGCGACCATGTCCGCCTCGCTGATCCCGACATCCTCCGCGGTGACGTATCGTCCGCCCAGCGCCTCGACCGCATCGCCGAAGGCGGCGAGCATGTCGGGCGTCTTGGTGCGGTTCGCATCGGCCAGGATCACCGCCTTGCCGCCGCCCATCGGCAGGCCGGCCATGGCGTTCTTGTAGCTCATCCCGCGGCTCAGGCGCAGCGCGTCGCGCATCGCGTCCCTGGGATCGGGATAGTGCCAGAAGCGCGTCCCGCCTGCGCCGGGGCCGAGATGGGTCGAATGCAGCGCGATAATCGCGGTCAGGCCCGATTTCGGATCGCGCACGAGCTGCACCAGCTCGTGATCGTCGTAGTCCGGTTCGGTCCAGAATGCGGTCATTGCCATAACGCCCCGTCAGGTATCGCGCTGAAATGGCGGGGAAAGTGGGGCGATCGACGGGACTTGAACCCGCAACCTCCGGCATCACAAGCCGGCATTCTAACCAATTGAACTACGATCGCCACAAGCCCCGTGCCGCCGTCCGGCGGCCGCGCGTGCGGGGCTGATACGCGCTTGCGCGAGACGGTCAAGGGACGATCCGCGCGGGCGCGAGCCTGTTGCATAGCGAGCCTCGTTTGGGAAGCGAAAACTGCGCTGCCGGGCCGCACACGCAAGAAAATGTCGCGCGCTTGCGCCGTCCGGTGCAGCAGCTATCCTTGCGCGACATGTCCGGCGCGAACGAATCCTCGGCAGAACGGCTGCTCGCCCGGCCCGGCGTGCAGCGCGTGCCGACCGACAAGGCGGAAGTGTTCCAGTTGCGCGGTTTCGTCCCCGAAGCGATGCGCAGCGAACTGATCGCCCTGATCGACGCGGACCGGCGCCCTTCGACCATCGCCGACGACAATGGCGACCGATATTTCCGCACCAGCGAAACCTGCGATCTGTCGGCGGACATCGCAGTCGTACGGGAGCTCGAGGACATGCTCACCGCCCTGTCGGGGATCGCGCCGCATTTCGGCGAGCCGTTGCAGGGCCAGCGCTACGATGTCGGGCAGGAGTTCAAGCCGCACACCGACTATTTCGCGCCCGGCGGCGCGGATTTCCACAAGTTCTGCTCGGTCGCGGGGCAGCGGACCTGGACCTTCATGATCTACCTCAACGACGTGGCGGCGGGCGGCGGCACGCGCTTCAAGGCGCTCAAGAAGACGTTCCAGCCCGAAGCGGGCAAGCTGCTCGGCTGGAACAACCGCCGGCCCGACGGGCGAGTCAATCCGAACACGCTGCACCACGGGATGAAGGTGCGCCGCGGGCTCAAATACGTGATCACGAAGTGGTATCGCGAAAAGGATTGGGGGTGATGGGCAGAGGTAATTTCGTGCTTGGTTTCTTCCTGGGGTTCCTGGCTTGCGCTATCGTTGCCGTCGCTTTTATCGCTCGCGAGCTCAGTCGATGGAATAACGCGATCGTCCTGCATGATCCCTACAAACAGGTGGCTGCTGCAACCGTCGTCTATGGATCGAATATCGAACCACTGAGACGACAGGAGGCCGATTTGTTTGTCGATCGGATAGGCGGCGACGGTTCCCTGCAAGTGCGCTGCCACAACGGCAAGACCGAGAAATTCGGGTACGTCACCGCAAACATGCGAGCGGAATATTTGATCGACGAAGAGTGCAATCCGAATCGCGTGCCTTCGCCAAGCCTATTTCCAGTCAACTGAGCGTATCCGAATTTCCCGCTTCATCCACCCCGACAAACAAAGGGCGGCCCCGTCGGACCGCCCTTCTCCGGCAGCCCGAAGGCCGCCAAGCTCTCGAAACGCTTACTTCTTGAGGCTGAGCCCGCCGAAGCGCTTGTTGAAGGCTGCGACGCGGCCGCCTTCCTGCAGCTGCTGCTTGCCGCCGGTCCAGGCCGGGTGGCTGGTCGGGTCGATGTCCAGCGTCAGCGTGTCGCCCTCCGCGCCCCAGGTCGAGCGCGTCTGGAATTCGGTACCATCGGTCATCTTGACCGTGATGGTGTGATAGTCGGGATGCCCTTCGGCTTTCATTGCAAGTCTCCGTAGCTTCGGAACGGTTCCGACCGGTCCAGCTGTTGGTGGGAAAGGCGCGCGTTTAGTGGCGCGCCTCGCAATTGGCAAGTGTTAGTCGCTCCGCCTAGTCCGCCGGGGGATCGGCGATCATCGCGGTGAACTCGCAGTCGCAGGTCGTCTTGCCTTCGACGCTCGCCCGGCCCTTGAACTTGTAGACCCGGCTGCGCTTCTGGGTGAACTCGACCTCGAGATCGAGCAGGCAGCCGGGCGTCACCGGGGCGCGGAACTTGGCGCTCTCGATCCCCATGAAGAAGACCAGCTTACCCGTTCCCGCGAGTTCGAGCGTCTCGATGCCGAGAATCGCCGCGGCCTGCGCCATCGCCTCGATCTGCAGCACGCCGGGCATGATCGGCTGCGCCGGGAAGTGACCCTGGAAGAATTCCTCGTTGAAGGTCACCGCCTTGACCGCATGGATCCGCTCGCCGAGAGTGAGCGACTTGACGCGGTCGACCAGCAACAGCGGGTAGCGGTGCGGCAGGGCCTTGAGCACCTTGCGGATATCGAATGCGGTCGCGCCGCTTTCGTCCTTGCCGGTATCGCTCATCGCCCTGCCCCTGCCTGCGGCCTCAACGGCCCTGCGGCGCCGGCTGCTGCTGTTGCTGCTGCGCGGCCTGCTGGGCCTGCAGCGCCTGCACCGTCATCAGCGCCTGCTGGATCTGCTGGAACATCCCCACCGCCGAACGTTGCGGCTGCCAGTTGGCCGGCGGCGCAATGGTGACCGACGGCACGCGGGTGTTGAGCTCGGCCGACACCTGCTGCGAGATATTGGCCTGCGGCTGCGCCCAGGTCACCGCCTCGGGCGAAAGCACGAGCTGGATGTTCTGATTCTGGACGACCTGCTGCAGTGCTGCGCTGTACTGCATCATGATCTGCTCGATGGCATAGACCCGCGCCGCGTCGATCTGGTTCGACAACTGCGTCATCTCCTGGTCGATCGCCTGGATGCGGGTCGCCTGAGTGGTGCCCTGCGCCGCCTGCTGCTCGGCTTCGTCGAGCTGGCCGTCGCTGTTGGTATCGAGCTGCTGGAGCAGCGTCTGGCGTTCCTGGTCGCGCGTCTGCAGCGTCTGGATCTGGGTCGCGTAAGTGGTGCCGATCTGCTGGTAGGCGGTGCGGAAGGCATTGGTGTTGATGATCGCGACCGGCGCGTTGATCGTGGCGATATTGCCGGTCACTTGCGCGGCCGAAGGCGCCGCCACCAGGGCGGCAGCAAGGGCGCTCGCCGCGGCGAGCGGCTTGAGAAGAGTATGCATCAGAATTGTGTTCCTACGTTGAATGTGAGTTTCTTGGTGTCATCGCCGGGCTGCTTCTTGAGCACGTGGGCGAAATCGATCCTGAACGGACCGAAAGGCGAGTTCCAGTTGACCCCGAATCCGACCGAGATCCGCGGGATGGCGGAATCGCCGAGGAAGACTTCCTTGTACGCGAACCTGCCGTCGAAGGCCGGTTCGTTTTCGGAACCGTCCGGAGCGATCATGTTCGGCACGGTAATGATCTTCGCAGTACCGTCTTCGTTGAAAACCGGCTCGCCGGCTTCGTCGAATTCCTGCTGCAGGAAGAGCGGATCGCCGTCGTCGTTTTCCAGGCGAAGGCCGAAGGGGTTGTCCTGCAGGGTCACGCTCGGATTGGCGACGTTGAACAGCGCACCGACGTCGAGGAAGATCGAGGGCCGCAGCCCGAGTTCGCGAGCGCCGCTTCCGAGCGGAATTTCGAGCTCCGCACGGCCCAGGTAGTAAGCCCGCCCGCCGAGCGAATCGTCGGCGAGAAGTTGGTTGGAGGAGCGCGCCTCCTCCAGCCCGAGCAGGATCGGATCGCCGTCCGGATCGGGATTGGTCTGATAGGGCAGGCGCACGACGCGCGGGCCGACGCCGCGAATGTCGAAGCCGCGCAATTGCGGTTCGCCGAGGAAGAAGCGGTCGGTCAACCGGACGTCGTCGACACCCGGGGTGTTGTTGTTCTCGAAGCTCTCGATGACTCCGCCTTCGGCAGAGACCGAGAAGATGAAGCCGTTGAGAACGTTCCAGTATTTGGCGCCTCTCGTACGCAGGCGCAGATATTTGACCGACCCGCCCAGCCCCGCGAATTCGGTCGTGACGGAGAGCGATTCGCCGCGCGTTGGACGGAACCGGCTGTCGAGCGAATCGTAAGCCACCGTCAGGCCGAGAATCGAACTGGTCCGCTTGCCGACAGCCTCGCACAGGAAACGGCTGGCCCGCAGCGGGTCGCAGGTGAATACGCCGTCGCCGTCGGGATCGCTGAAATAACTCGAGCCGAGCGACACGTCGTCGTAGTTGAATGTGTAGCTGCCGATGGCCGAAATATACTCGGTCAGCGGCACGCCGACCCGGCCCGCGAAGCCGGTCGTGGCCTGTTCGAAGGTCCGGCTGCGATCGCTCAGACGGAAGTTGAAGCCGTTGAAGTCGCGCCGATAGATGTCCGCACCCGCAGAGATGTTGCGGTCGAACACGTAAGGCTCGGTAAAGCTCAGATTGGCGCTGCGCGAATAGCGCGAATAGTTGACGCTCGCGCCGACCGTCTGGCCGCGGCCGCGGAAGTTTCGCTGGCGGATCGAACCGGCGAGAATGAAACTCTCGATCGACGAGAAACCTGCCGAGAGCTGCAGTTCGCCGGTCGGGTTTTCCTCGACATTGGCTTCGAGCACGATGCGGTCGGGAGCGCTGCCCTCCTTCTGCTCGATCTCGAAATTCTCCTGAAAATAGCCGAGCGACTTGATCCGGTTGGTCGAGCGCGCAACCTGCAGCGAATTGAACGCATCGCCTTCGGCGAGGCGGAATTCGCGCCGCACGACCTTGTCCTGCGTCAGCGTATTGCCGTTGACGTCGATCCGCTCGACATAAACGCGCGGTGCCTCGCGGATGACGTAGGTCACGTCCATCGTCAGGTCTTCGCTGTTGCGGTTGAACTGCGGCTGCACGTCGGCGAAGGCATAGCCGAACGTGCCGGCCAGTTCGCTCATCTGCTCGACCGTGTCCTCGACCGCCTTGGCGTCGTACCAGTCGCCTGCCTTCATCGGCAGGCGCGCGGTCATCCGCTCGCTGTCGAAATCGCGAATCTGGCTTTCGACCGCGACGTCGCCGAACTTGTAGCGCTGACCTTCCTCCACCACGTAGGTGATGATGAAGTCGCGCTTGTCGGGGGTCAGCTCGGCGACCGCCGAGACGACGCGGAAATCGGCATAGCCCTCGGTCAGGTAGAACTGGCGCAGCTTCTGCTGGTCGAAGGCGAGCCGGTCGGGGTCGTAGCTGGTGTTGGAGCTGAAGAACCGCGTGAAGCGCGCTTCCTTGGTCACCATCTCGCTCTTGAGATCGCCGTCGTCGTAGATGTCGTTGCCGATGATGTTGATCTGGCGGACCTTCGACTTGGGCCCCTCGCTGATCTCGAACACGATATCGACGCGGTTCTGTTCGAGCTGGACCAGCTTGGGCTCGACGGTGGCGGCGAAGCGGCCCTGGCGCTTGTACAGCTCGATGATGCGGGCGGTGTCGGCGCGGACCTTCGAACGGGTGAATATCTGGCGCGGAGCGAGCTTGATCTCGGGGATGATCTTGTCGGCCTTGATCCGCTTGTTGCCCTCGATGATGATGCGGTTGATGACCGGGCTCTCGGTCACCTCGATAATGACATTGCCGCCCTCGTTGCGCACGCTCGCACGCGAGAACAGTTCGGTGGCGTAGAGGTCCTTGATCGCCTGGTCGGCAGCGGCCTGGGTGTAGGGATCGCCGACCCGCAGGCGGATATAGGAAACGATCGTCTGCGGCTCGAGCCGCTGAGCCCCGGAAACCGCGATCGAGCGGATGATGTCCTGTTCGACCAGCGAAGCTGGCTGTGCCGGCTGGGTCTGCGGCTGCGCGGTCGCCGTAGCCTCGTCGGCGTCCTGCGCCAGCACCGCGGCGGGGAGCCCGGCCAAGATGGTGCCGCCGAGCAGAGCGGCGGCAAAACGGCCGGCGCGCACGCCCGCGCTTGAGCTGGCGTAGCTGCCGGAAATTTCCGATTTTCTCATCGACACGGTGATCCCGTCCAATCCTAGTCTTCGCGTCCCATACCGCCCGGCTGATCGGCCCCGGCGGACAATCGCCGCCCTGTGCCCGATGCAGCCCCCCATATCAAGCGGTGCGAACCCTCGGCCCCCGTGCTTTTTTGCGCCTCCGAAACGGTCAGCCGCCGAAAATCGGCAACGAAACCACGTCGTTGACGGTAACGAACAGCATCAGCACGAGCACCAGAGCTATGCCGGCGCGGAACGCCATTTCCTGACCGCGCGGACCGACCGGCTTCCGGCGGACCGCTTCGGCCGCGTAGAAAGCCAGGTGCCCGCCGTCGAGAGCGGGGATTGGCAACAGGTTGATGAATGCCAAATTAAGCGAGATCAGCGCCATGAAATTGATGAAGGCGAGCGGCCCGAGGCTGAACTGCTCGCCCGAATATTTGGCGATCTTGACCGGCCCGCCGAGCTCGCGCAGCGACCGGTCGCCGGTCAGGATCTGCTTGATACCCGTCACCATCATGCGCATCAGTCGCCAGCTGTGCTCGGTCGCCAACGCGACGCTCGCCACCGGACCCTGCGCTTCGAAATCGTACTGCGCTTCCGCGGGGCGGATCCCGATAAGGCCGATCCGCGATTCGTTGCCGAAGCGGTCCTCGACCACGAGCGAGCGAGCGGTGATCTCGAACGTCCTGCGCGCGTCGTCGCGCTCCACCTCGACGGCGAACCGTTTGCCGGGGTAGAGCATGACCGTGTCCTGCACGTCGGAAAAATCGGTCATCTCCCGCCCGTCGATGGCGATTATCCGGTCCCCGATCTCGATCCCCGCTTCCTGCGCCGCCGAGTTCTCCGTAAAAGCCGCGACGGTGAGCTGGCGCTCCGCTTCGACGGGCACCGGCTTGCCGATGAGCAGGAAGAACGCTGCGAATATCGCCAGCGCAACGATGATATTGGTCGCCGGCCCCGCGAACACGATCAGCGCGCGCTGCCACAGCGGCTTGAAATGGAACGCATCGGCGCGCTCGTGCTCGGGTATCCTGGCGAGCTCGTCCTCGTCCGGAATACTCGCCGGGTTCATGTCGCCCTTGAACTGGACGTAACCGCCCAGCGGCAAGGCGGAGAGCTTCCAGCGCGTACCACGGCGATCGGTGCGGCCCCACACTTCCTTGCCGAAACCGACCGAGAACGCCTCCGCCTTCACCCCGAACAGCCGCCCGACGAGGTAGTGCCCGAATTCGTGCACCGTGATGAGCGGACCCAACACCAGCAGGAAGCCGGCGATATACATCCAGAAGGGCGGACTCTCGAGCACGTCAGGCGATCTCCAACAGCGCTTCGGCCTCGGCGCGCGCTTCGCCGTCGACGGCGAGCACGTCGTCGAGCGAGGCCGGCGCGGTAGCGCTATAGCGGTTAAGGGTTTCCTCGACCACTACCGGAATGCGGGTGAATGGCAGGTTACCACCGAGGAAGCTGGCCACCGCCACCTCGTTCGCCGCGTTGAGCACCGCGGGCGCGCCGCCGCCGGCATGCGCCGCCTCGCGCGCCAGCCGGGTGGCGGGGAAGCGGTCCTCGTCGGGCGCTTCGAACGCAAGGTTGCCGATGGCCGCAAGGTCGAGCGGCGCACACGGCGTATCCATCCGTCCCGGCCAGGCGAGGCACGAGGCGATCGGCACGCGCATGTCGGAAGGGCCCAGCTGCGCCAGCGTCGAGCCGTCGCGATATTCGACCATCGAATGGATCACGCTTTGCGGATGGACGACGATCCGCAGCCGTTCGAGCCCGACCGGGAACAGGTGATGCGCCTCGATGAATTCCAACCCCTTGTTCATCATCGTCGCCGAATCGACGCTGATCTTGGCGCCCATGTCCCAATTGGGATGTGCCACCGCCTGCTCCGGCGTGGCGGCATCGAGCTGCGCCTGCGTCCACTCGCGGAAGGGGCCGCCGCTGGCGGTCAGCGTGATCCAGCTGACGTCCTCGATCTTCCCTCCCTGAAGGCACTGGAAGATCGCATTGTGCTCCGAATCGACCGGCAGCAGCGTGGCGCCGTGCCGGGCAACCGCAGCGGTCATCACCTCGCCCGCTGAGACCAGCGCCTCCTTGTTGGCGAGCGCGACCGTGCCGCCCTGCTCTATCGCCGCCATCACCGGGGCGAGCCCGGCGCAACCGACGATCGCCGCCACGGTAAGGTCGACCGGGCGCGCGGCGGCCTCGCACAGCGCGGTTCGGCCGCCCGCCGCTTCGGTATCGCAACCCGCCAATGCGTCGCGCAATTCGGGAAGGCAGCGCTCGTCGCCCACGACTGCGATTTCGGCTTCGAATTCGCGTGCCAGCTTGGCCAGCTCCGCCGCGCTGCAATTGGCGCTCAGCGCGACCACGCGCCACGCGTCGGGATTGCGGCGGACCAGGTCGAGCGTCTGCTCGCCTACCGACCCCGTCGCACCGAGAATGGAGATGCTGCGCCGCGTCACTGCCCGCCCTCAGTAAGCCATCGTCATGATCACGCCGACGATCAGCGCCACGGGGAGCAGCCCGTCGACCCGGTCGAACACGCCGCCATGTCCGGGGATCAGCTTCGAGGAGTCCTTCACCCCCGCCTTGCGCTTGAGCCAGCTCTCGAAGAAATCGCCCACCTGCGCCGCAATCGCCAACACCGCGCCGAAGCCGAACATCATGATCGCCTCGGGCATGGCGAGGTCGATGAACTCGCCGACCGTCCGGACATCGCGGATGTAGTAGGTTGCGACGACGATTCCGACCATGAAAAGGCCGGAGAACAGCATCCCGCCGAACAACCCGGCCCAGGTCTTCGAGGGGCTGATCCGCGGCGCTATTCTGGGCCCGCCGATCGCGCGGCCGACGAAATAGGCGCCGGTGTCGGTGAAGATCACCGCGCCGAGCGCACGAAGCAGGAAATCGCCTTCCAGACCGACCAGCATCCAGGCCGCCAGCCCGACATAGACCACCGCGAACAGGATACCGACGGCGCGCCATATTGCTCCGGTCGTCGCCATGACCACCAGCAGCACAAATTCGCCGAAAGTAACGATAGCGACGAGAACCACCAGCACGTCGAACCAGGGACCGCCCAGCAGCAGCGACCCGATCAGCACCGCCAGCATGGCGAGCGCCGACAGCAGCCGCACCGGCAGGTCGGATTTCCGGGTGGCCTTCGCTCCGATTTCACCCTCGTTCATCCGACTTCCCCGTCATGCTGAACTTGTTTCAGCATCCATCGTGAGCCACCGAACCACCAGCGCTGGTGGAGAACTGGACCCTGAAACAAGTTCAGGGTGACGATGTTTCGGAAGAGTGCGCCTGTCGGCATTCTACCGTCCGCCATAGCGCCGGTCCCTCCCCTCGAACTCCGCCAGCGCCCGTTGCAGGTGCTCGGGCGTGAAATCGGGCCATAACGTATCGACGAACATCATCTCGGCATAGGCCGATTGCCACAGCAGGAAGTTCGAGAGGCGCACCTCGCCGCTGGTGCGGATCAGCAGGTCTAGCGGCGGCAGGTCGGCGGTGTCGAGATGCGCGGCGATGGCTTGCTCGGTGACTTCACCGTCCGCCGCCGCTTTCGCTGCCGCACGGACGATTTCCTGTTGCGAACCGTAATTGAGCGCCACAGCGAGCAACCGCGACCCCTTGCTGGTCTGCTCGAGTGCATCTTCGAGCATTTCGACGATATCGGGCGCAAGCCCTTGCCAATCGCCGATAATCCTGAGTTGCACGTCGTTGGCGACGAATTCGGGCAGGTCCGATTTGATGAACTTGCGCATCAGGTTCATCAGGTCGTCGACTTCCTCCCCGGGCCGCTTCCAGTTCTCGCTGCTGAACGCGTATAGCGTCAAGCATTCGACCCCGGTGTCCTTGAGCGAGCGGACCAGCTTGCGCACCGCCTCGACCCCGCGCTGGTGCCCCATCGCGCGCGGCAGGTGCCTGCGTTTCGCCCAGCGGCCGTTGCCGTCCATGATAATGGCGACGTGGCGGGCTTGATGGGTGGAAGAACTCACCTGAAAATCCGTTCGTGTCGAGCGCAGTCGAGACACCACCACGCCACCGCCTCTCGACTGCGCTCGAGGCGAACGGAGGGGGCGGCGCACGATCTCACTGGGTCAGGATTTCCTGTTCCTTCTTCTCGGCTGCCGCTTCGGCCTCGCCGACATATTTGTCGGTCAGCTTCTGGACCTCGTCCTCGAGCCGCTTGGCGTCGTCCTCGCCGATTTCCTTCTTCTTCTCGTCGTCCTTGATCGCTTCCATCCCGTCGCGGCGGACGTTGCGGATCGCGATCTTGGCCTGCTCGGCATACTGGCCCGCCAGCTTGGCGAGTTCCTTGCGCCGTTCCTCGGTCAGGTCGGGCATCGGCAGCCGTACGGTCTGGCCGTCGGTCATCGGATTGAGCCCGAGATTGGCCTTGGTGATGCCCTTCTCGACCGCGCCGACATTGGCCTTGTCCCACACCTGCACCGCGAGCATGCGCGGTTCGGGCGCGTTGACCGTCGCGACCTGGTTCAAGGGCATCATCGCGCCGTAGACCTCGACCACCACCGGATCGAGCAGGCTGGTGTTGGCCCGGCCGGTGCGCAGCCCGCCGAGATCGCCCTTGAGGCTCTCCACCGCGCCCTGCATCCGGCGCTCGATATCGCTCTTGTCGTATTTGGCCATGATCAGGCTTCCTCGTTCTCTGGCTCTGTAACTATCGTCTGGACGCCCTCGCCAGCGAGCACGCGGGCGAGATTGCCCTTCTCGCGGATCGAAAAGACCACGATCGGAATATCGTTGTCGCGGCACAGTGCCACCGCCGAGGCGTCCATCACCCTGAGATTGTTCGCCAGCACCTGCCCGTAACCGACGGTATCGAAACGTTTTGCGTCCGGGTTCTTCTTCGGGTCGCTGTCGTAGATCCCGTCGACGCTGGTGCCCTTGAACAGCGCGTCGCAGCGCATTTCGGCAGCGCGCAGGGCGGCGCCGGAATCGGTGGTGAAATAGGGGGCACCCACGCCGGCCGCGAAGATCACCACCCGGCCCTTTTCCAGATGGCGCTCTGCGCGGCGGCGGATCACCGGCTCGCACACCGCATCCATCTGGATCGCGGACTGGACGCGGGTCTGCACGCCGAGCTGTTCGAGCGCGTTCTGCATCGCCAGCGCATTCATCACCGTGGCGAGCATGCCCATGTAGTCGGCCTGCGCGCGGTCCATGCCCTGCGCCGCCCCGGCCATTCCGCGGAAGATGTTGCCGCCGCCGATGACGAGGCAGATTTCGAGACCGGTGTCCTTCGCCGCCTTAACTTCCCTGGCCAGCTCCGCGACGTAGGCGGGATCGATGCCGTAATCCTGTTCCCCCATCAGCACCTCGCCCGAGAGCTTCAGGAGAATGCGCTTGTAGTCGGGGGAGGTCATAGGCTTGGAAGAATCCGGTTGCATTCGAAACGTGCGGCGTGCCTTAGCCGCAAGGGGGTTGAGTGGCAAAGGGAAAGCCGGTGGAGAAAACCCGCAAGCGCCTTGCACGCAAACGCACCATGGCGCTGCTGGTGCTGGTTGCGCTTGCCCTCCTCGCTGCAAAGGCATGGCACGACACGATGCGCGATCCCGTGGTCGAGCATACCACTGTCGCGCTACCGGGTCTCCCGCAAGGCTCGCCGCCGCTGCGCATCGCCCTTGTCGGCGACATCCATGTCGCCGGTCCCGACATGCCGCCCGCGCGCGTCGAGCGGATCGTGAAGCGGATCAACGCGCTCGAGCCCGACCTCGTGCTGATCGCAGGCGATCTCGTCAGCGAGAAACGCACCGCGACGCATGTCTACACGCCCGAGGAGATCGTCGCGCCGCTCGGCGGCCTGAGCGCCCGGCTCGGCGTGATCGCGGTGCCGGGCAATCACGATCACTGGTTCGATATGCCGGGACTCGCGGCAGAGATGGACCGGCACGGCATCGTGCTGCTCGCCAACGAGGCCGTGCAGGCGGGGCCGCTCGTGGTCGGCGGGCTCGACGACGATTACACGGGGCGCGCCGATCTCGCTGCGACGCTGGCGGCGATGGAAAGGTTGCGGGGCGGCCGACTGGTCCTGAGCCACAGTCCCGATCCCTTCCCGGGGATACCCAACTCGGTCCCACTGATGCTGGCGGGCCACACGCATTGCGGGCAGATCGGCTACCCGTGGGGCGGTGCGCCGGCGACCATGTCCGATTACGGCCAGCGCTATGCCTGCGGCCGCGTCGACGAGCACGGCAAGGTGCTGGTGACCACCGCCGGGCTCGGCACCAGCCTGCTGCCGCTGCGGCTGTTCACTCACCCCGAAATCTGGTCGATCGAAGTCGAGCCGGTCTCAGCCGGGCGATGATCGCTCCGCCACCCGCGGCCACACGCTCGCGGCGATCCAGAGCGTGGATACGATGATCAGGAGGCCCGCAACGCCGATCAGCATACCCCAGATACCGCCTCTGGTAACCACCATGTAGAGCGCGAAGACATGCACCGCGACGCCGATATTGAACAGCAGCCATTGGGCGAAGGCGAAACGCGGCGGCGTGGTTTTGCGCGAAAACAGGAATGCGAAGGCCAGCGACCACAACCCGCCGAGAATGCCCGCATGGGCGTGCGACGATTTGAGCGCGAATTCGCCGCTGATGCCGACATACATGCCGTAGAACATGGTCAGCAGAACCCAGACCAGCCCGCTCCTGATCCAGCGGTCGACGACGTTTTCCATCGGGCAGTCCCCCTCCCTGTATTTCCCCGGAACCGCTTGCCACGGATTGGCGGTGCGCGCCAGCCCGCGCCGCAAACGAAAACGGCCGCCGGATCGAAACCCGGCGGCCGCATTGCGTAATAGAGGGAAGCGGTCAGCCCTTGACCGCTGCTGCGACCTCGGCCGCGAAATCCTCTTCCTTCTTCTCGATACCCTCGCCGAGCTGGAAGCGGACGTAGTCCTTGAGCACGATTTCGCCGCCGGCATCCTTGCCGACCTTCGCAACATAGTCCGCCACGCTCGCCTTGCCGTCCTTGACGAAAATCTGGCTCAGCAGCGCGTTTTCCTTGGCGAACTTCTTGATCGACCCTTCGACCATCTTTTCCTGCACGTTGTCGGGCTTGCCGCTTTCGGCAGCCTTTTCCTGCGCGATCGCCCGTTCGCGCTCGATCACCGCCGGATCGAGACCGTCGGCGTCGAGCGCCTGCGGGAACATCGCGGCGATGTGCATGCCGAGATCGCGGCCGAGCGGCACGAGCACGTCGTCGCCCAGCCCGCTCTCGAGCGCGACCAGCACGCCGATCTTGCCGAGATCCGACGCGTCGGGCGCCACGGCGTTGTGGACGTAGGACACGATCGCTCCGTTGCCGACCGAGACGGTCTTCATGCGGCGGATCTGCTGGTTTTCGCCGATGGTCGCGACATTGTCGGTCAGCTTGTCGGCCACCGTTCCGCCATCGGGATAGGCGGCGGTGCGGAGCGCTTCGACGTCGTCGCCGTCGACGCCCAGCGCGACCTGGGTGGTCTTGCGGACGAAGTCCTGGAACTTGTCGTTCTTGGCGACGAAGTCGGTTTCGGAGTTGACCTCGACGGCAACGCCGCGAGTGCCTTCGACGGCCACGCCGACGAGGCCCTCGGCCGCGGTGCGGCTGGACTTCTTCTGCGCGGTGGCGAGACCCTTGGCGCGCAGCGCGTCGACGGCGGCTTCGATATCGCCGCCCGCTTCGCTCAACGCCTTCTTGGCGTCCATCATGCCCGCGCCGGTCTTCTCGCGCAGGGCTTTCACGTCGGCGACGGTGAAATCGGCCATGGTGTGTTCCTTTTCAAATATATCGGGGCGCCGGGCCCGTGGGAGGGATGGCCCGGCGCGCTAGTTGGGATTTGTGACGCCCGCTTGATTGTGCGGGTGCCTGAAAGCTCAGGCGTCGGCGGTTTCCGCCTCGGACGTTGCCTGTTCGGCGGGAGGCTGTTCCATCGCGCCGACGTCTTCGCCCGAATCGGCGACCGCGCCGCCGCGGCCCGCGACCGCCGCGTCGCCGATCGCGTCGCAATAGAGGCGCACCGCGCGGGCGGCGTCGTCATTGCCGGGGATCGGGAACGCAATGCCCTCGGGATCGACATTGGTATCAAGCACTGCGATCACCGGGATGCCGAGCACGTTGGCTTCCTTGACCGCGAGGTCTTCCTTGTTGGCGTCGATCACGAACATCACGTCGGGAATGCCGCCCATGTCGCGGATGCCGCCGAGCGACATTTCGAGCTTGTCGCGCTCGCGCGTCAGCTGGAGGACTTCCTTCTTGGTCAGACCGCTCGTGTCGCCGCCGAGCTGTTCCTCGAGCGACTTGAGCCGCTTGATCGACTGGCTGATCGTCTTCCAGTTGGTCAGCATGCCGCCGAGCCAGCGGTGGTTGACGAAATGCTGGCCCGAGCGCTTGGCGGCTTCGGAGATCGGCCCCTGCGCCTGGCGCTTGGTGCCGACGAACAGCACCTTGCCGCCCGCGCGGACGGTCGATTCGACGAAGTCGAGCGCGCGCGCGAACAGCGGCACGGTCTGCGACAGGTCGATGATGTGAACCCCGTTGCGGGCGCCGAAGATATACGGCTTCATCCGCGGGTTCCAGCGGTGGGTCTGGTGGCCGAAATGCGCGCCGGCCTCGATCAATTGCTGCATGGTGACGGTGGTGGCCGCCATAGGTAATTCCTTTCCGGTTATGCCTCTGGAGAACTGGAACCCGGGCGGAGATCCCGCGGCAGGCACCGGTATGTGGCGCTCTCCATGTGGATTTTCACCGCGTTTCCACGCCGGGAATTCGGCCTGGATTCGCTGCGAAGGCGGCGCCTTAGCGGGCGTTCGGGCGGAAATCCACCCTCAATTCGCCGATAAAAAAGGGAGTCCCGCCGCGAAAACCGCTTGACAGATGGGAACAAAAAGAGAACATTGCGTTCGTCGGTGGAACTCGGTTCCTGCGACAGGCGTTTTCACCGCACTATCCACAGCCTGTCAACAGGCTTGCGGACAGTGAGAACAGAAAGATCGCACCATGCTGACCCCAATGCTGACCATCGCCCTTTTCGCCGTATTCTCGGTCGCAGCCGTATCCGGCCTGCTGGTTATCGTCGACAGCAGCCTGCGCGGGCTCAATGCCTGGCGCGGGCTGCGGCAGGAACTGAGCAATCTGTCGGTCGAATGCGCCGCCTCGGCGAGCGAGAGTGACGGCAAGGTCGTATCGTTGCGCCGTCCCGCTATTCGGGCAGTTGGCTCGCGTCGAACGGCTCCGCAGCGGGGCCCCGCTCTTTCCGCTGCCGCTTGATCCTGCCGTAGCGGATCAGGGCATAGGGCATCAGGACCAGATAGCCGACGCAGATCACGCTCAGCGCCCACCAGGGTTCGAGCAACAACGCCGCGAACACGATTCCCACCAGAGCGATCACTTCCAGCCGCACGTGTCTGCGCGGGCGGATGGAAGTCCAGCTGAGCGTGGCAATGTTCGAAATCATCAGGAAGGCCATCGCCACCATCCAGATCGCACACAGGATCGGTTCGCGGAACTCCTGCCAGCCGGTCGCCATCCACAGGTAGAACGGCAGGAAGGCCAGCCCCGCGCCGACCGGTGCGGGCACGCCGGTGAGAAATCCGGCCGATTTGTGCGGCTGTTCGTCGACGTCGATCTGCGCGTTGAAGCGCGCCAGCCGCAACGCGCAGCAGATGGCGAAAGCAAGCGCGGCGAACCAGCCGAGCCGCGGCAGGTCCTGCAGCGTCCACAGGTAGAAAATCAACGCCGGTGCCATGCCGAAGGACAGCGAATCGGCCAGACTGTCGAGTTCGGCCCCGAAACGCGACTGCGCCTTGAGCAATCGCGCGATCCGCCCGTCGATTCCGTCCAGCAGCCCGGCCAGGATCACCGCGAAGATGGCGAAGCTCCAGTCGCCGGCAATCGCGAAACGAATGCCGGTCAGCCCCGAACACAGCGCCGCGGCGGTGATCGCATTGGGCAGGACCGCGCGCAACGACAGCCCCCTGGTGCCGGTACGGCCCAACGGCGATTCGTCTTCCGCCGCCTTGGGTCCCAGCCGCGGACCTTGATCGCTCATGCGGGAACGCTCACTGGGCGATACCCTCGATCAGCTTCTGCTGCCCCGTTTCGGCCAGCACCGTTTCCCCCGCGACGACCTTCTGCCCGACCAGCACTTTCGAATCGGTGCCCGCAGGCAGGTATACGTCGACGCGGCTGCCGAAGCGGATCAGCCCGACGCGCTGCCCGGCCGCGAGCGTATCGCCCGGCTTGACGAAGGGAATGATCCGCCGCGCGACCAGCCCGGCGATCTGGGTGAAGCCGATCGCCAACCCGTCCTGCCGTTCGATCAGAATATGCTGGCGCTCGTTCTCTTCGCTCGCCTTGTCGAGATCGGCGTTGAGAAACTTGCCGGGAATATAGACCAGCCGCCGCACGGTGCCGCCGATCGGCGCGCGATTGATGTGCACGTCGAACACACTCATGAATATCGACACGCGGGTCACCGGCCCCGCGGGTAGTCCGCGATGGCCACTGCCGTCGTCGACCTGCAGTTCGGCCGGCGGCTCGACCTCGGCAATGAGCGAAACCAGCCCGTCTGCCGGCGCGACGATGAACCTGTCGTCCTGCGGCACGACCCGCTCCGGATCGCGGAAGAACGCAAACACGCCGAGCGACAGGAACGCCATCGGCCACGCGATCGTCTCCCAGGCGAGGAAGGCCGCCACCAGGCTGATCGCGACCGCCACGAGGCCGAACTTGCGCCCCTCGGGATGGATCGCGGGCCAGCTCCAGCCCGCATCGCCCCGTCCCTTGTTGTCCATCAGATCGCCTGCCATGCCAGCCATCTAGGGGTATTGCACGGCACAAACAAGCCGACCGGCGCCGCGCCATCGTTATGGTATTGCCCCGCCCGTGATGGCTGCTACCGCGCTCGAGCGGGGAAGGAATTACGGATCGCAGCCGGACATGACGCAGTTTTTCCATCTCCTGCTGGCCCGGATCGGAGTGGTGCCGCCACAGGGCATGCACGGTATCGGCTGGGTCGCGATGGCGACCTGGGGGACGCAGGCCGTACGGTTGGCGACGCTGGCCGTGCTGGCGAACTTCCTGGCGCCGAACACCTTCGGCTTCTTCGCTTTCGCGCTTGCCGTTTTCACCGTCGCACAACCGGTGGCCGGGCTCGGGATCTCAGGGGCGCTGGTGGTGAAGCCCGAGTTGCAGGACGGCACCATCGCGACCGCCCTCGCACTGGCGGCGGCCGCCGGCATTGCGGCAATGGCGGTGCTGTTTGCAGGCCTCCTCATCATGCGCTCGCTCGATCCGCAGCTCGACGAATTGCGCAGCCTCGGCTTCATGATCCCCGGTCTGCTGTTTGCCAATATCGCCAACGCAGCCCTCGCCGTCTCGCGTCGAAGGAAGGAGTTCCGCAAACTCGGCCTTGCGATCCTGGCCGGAGAGGCCGCCGGCGGCGTAACGGGTATCGCGCTCGCTGCCGGAGGCTGGGGGATCGACAGCCTCGTTTGGCGCTACGTGGCCACTGCGGCAGCGATGGCTCTGATAGGGGTGTCGATGCTGCGCCGGGACCTTGCCCTTCCCCGGCTTCGCTCCATCCGCGGCCTGCTGCATTACGGCCTCCCGGTTTCCGGGAGCGAAACGCTCGCGGCCCTGCGCAACCGCGGCGACGAATTGCTGATCGGAGCGTTGTTCGGCGCGACAGTGCTGGGCATCTACAGCATCGCGCGACGTTACGTCGATGCGCTGCGCGCCGCATTGCCCTCGGTCATCGGCGATCACGCATGGCCGGTGCTCGCTTCGCTGCGCGACCGCAATGCCGCCTTTGCCGATCAGTTGAGACGCTCGCTGATGCTGGTCGCGTGGATCGTCTGGCCCGCCTTTGTCGCCGTCGCAGCGCTCGCACCGGTGTGGGTCCCGGCTGTGCTCGGTACGGAGTGGTCTCCCGCCGTTCGCGTCGTCCGGATGCTGTGCCTGGTGGCGATGATCCAGTCCGTGTTCGCAATACCAATCCTCGCGATCGTGGGGCTCGGCCATACCGGCGCACGATTGCGCCTCGATGTCGCCCTTACCTTGACGACACTGACGATGATCGGACTTCTCGCTTCCTTCGGGATGCTTGGGCTCTTGAGCGCCTTGCTGCTCGCCAATCTGCTGGTTCTGCCATACGAATATCGCGTCGTTGCCCGCCGTCTGCCGATCGATCTGAAAGGCCCGATAGCTGCACTTCCGATCCCCCTGGGGATCAATCTCCTGCTCCTGGTCGCGCTGATAGCACTCGCCAAATTCGCCCCAATCGCGACGTCACCATGGCCCGTGCTGGCAATCGGCCTGGCGCTTGCCGGCACGGTGCCGCTGACGATGCTGCTGCTTCGCCGCAAGTCCGTGAAACCCGAATGACGACCTGCGGCTGCCGGTACATGGCCGTTTCCCAACGCCGCGATCGGCGATAGGGCAGTGCCGATGCCGGATAGTCCGACACCCTTCTCCGCCCGCCGGAAACCCCTGATTTCGGTCGTGATCCCGACCTTCAACCGCGCGCATCTGCTCGTCGAGACACTCGAATCGATTGCGAATGCCGAATGGAGGCCGGTCGAGATCGTGGTTGCCGACGACGGGTCGACGGACGATACCAGGGAGCGCGTGAAGGCTTTCGCCGGCGAGCATGGCGATATCCGCCTGCATTTTCTCGAGCTCCGGCATGCGGGGGCGATCGCGGCGCGCAATGCGGGAGTCGCGGTCGCGACGGGCGAGTTCGTGTATTTCCTCGATTCCGACGACCTGCTGGTGCCGGGCGGACCGGAAGCGATGGTCGCGGCGATGGCGGACCCCGCGGTGCCGTATTGCGTCGCCCAGCTTGCGGAAGCCGATCTCGAAGGAAACAGGCTCTATTCCGAGGGGCATACCGATTCGCTGCTCGATCACGAGGGCGTGGTCGGCAGCCAATGGCCGACCATCGTAGGCTTCTATCGTCGCTCGCTGCTCGACCGTCTCGGCGTATTCGATGCCGGCCTCGACATGGGCGAGGACAAGGAGTTCCTGTGGCGCATCGTCGCCGGCGCGGACGCCCCCGGTGCGGTTATCCCCGATGTCGTCGCCCTGCGTCGCAATCACGACATGGGCCAGCTGACCGACAGCTACACGCCGGTGGTCATGGGGCAGCATACCATCGCCGCGCTCGATGCCTTTGCGCAATGGGCGATGCGCCACGATCGCATGCGCGCTCCGGTCGCCCGCGCCACCTACCCGAAGCTGTGGATCGCGGCCGTGCGGGTGGGCGCCGCCGGAGAACGCGAATGGGTCGACCGCGCGATCGCCCTGACTCGAAAACTGGAGCCGTTTGCCTCCGGTGCCGGCAACAGGGCTATCCGGCGGGTCCTCGAAATCCTGCCGACATGGGGCTTCTCGACCCTCTTCGCGCTGATGTCGGGTGCACGCCGCGTGCTGCACGCCTATCGCAACGCGCGTCGTCGCCTGTCGCGCTGACGCGGGCGCTCGCGCGTTAGGCGCTTGCTAACCACGATCGGGTATCCGCGCAGGCGATGGAGGATAGCGCTCCCCTGGCCCGCCGCTGGCTCGGCGAACTGCCGATCCACGCGGCCGCCCTGGTGCTGTTCGCGATCTGCGCCGGAGTGCTGGCGGCGAAAGGCGTCTTGCCCGAGGCGGCGCCGGTACTGGCCAATGCGCGCCTGTATCTACTGACCGCCTGCGGCCTGGTCGCCGTCGATGCGGGGATGCATCTCGCCCGGCACCGCCCCGCCACCCCGTTCGCTTCCCTGCGCGAACACTACTGCGCCCCCACCCTCCTCCGCGGTATCGCGGCGGGTGCGCCGCTGCTGCTCCTGTGCGTATTCCTGATGCCGTTTTTCTCGAAGATGAAAGCGGCCATCCCGCTGTTCAACGACTACAGCTGGGACGCGACCTTCATCGCATGGGATCGCGCGCTTTTCTTCGGTTACGACGCGTGGGAAGTGCTGCAACCCGTGCTCGGCTATCCGGTCGTCACGGCGGCGCTGGCTCTGCTCTACCAGCTGTGGTTCCTGCTGCTCTATCCGGGCGTGCTGTTCTTCGCCTTCGCGCGGATCGACGCCGATGTGCGCCGCCGCTTCTTCCTGACCTACGTGCTGAGCTGGACGCTGGTCGGCGGCGCGATGGCGACCTGGCTGGCTTCGGCCGGACCGTGCTTCGTCGGGCCGTTGCTGGACGATCCGAGCTTCGATGCGCAGATGGCCTACCTGAACGCCGCGAACGAGCAGGTGCCGGTGATGACGCTGACCGTACAGCAGATGCTGCTCGACTGGTTTCACGCCGACGCCGACGGGCTTGGCAGCGGCATCACCGCCATGCCGAGCATGCATGTCGCGATCGCATTCCTCTACTGGATAGCGACGCGCGAGATCTCGCCGCGGCTCGGGCGATGGTTCTGCGCCTTCTTCGCCGTGATCTGGATCGGCTCGGTCCACCTCGCCTATCACTACGCGGTCGACGGGCTGGTCTCGGTGATCGCGGTGGCGGCGATATGGTGGACGAGCCGTCATGCGATCGCGGCATGGGACCGGTGGATCGAAGCGCGCGCTCAGCCCTCCTTGCGCACGAACACCGTCCCGGCCGAATAGCCCGCGCCGAAGCTGCAGATCAGCCCGGTATCGCCCGGCCGCAGATCCTCGCTGTGCAGGTGGAAGGCGATGATCGAGCCCGCGCTCGACGTGTTGCCGTAGGTGTCGAGCACGGTCGGGCTCTCGTCGGCATCGGCCTCGTGGCCGAGCACGCGCTGCGCGATCAGCCGGTTCATCCCGGCATTGGCCTGGTGCAGCCACAGCCGCCGCAGGCCCTGCGGATCGAGTTCGAGCCGCTCCGCCTCGTCGAGGATCATCTGCGCGACCATCGGGACGACTTCCTTGAACACCTTGCGCCCTTCCTGGACGAACAGCTTGTCGGCGGCGTCTGCAGTGTCGGGATGCGCGCGGTTGAGGAAGCCGAAATTGTTGCGGATATTGTTGGAGAAGACCGTCTTGAGCCGGGTTCCGAGAATGTCCCAATGCACCGCCGGCGTCATCGCCGCATCCTCGACCAGCACCGCGGTGGCGACATCGCCGAAGATGAAATGGCTGTCGCGGTCGCGCCAGTTGAGATGGCCGCTGGTGATTTCGGGACTGACCACCAACACGCTCTTCGCATTGCCCGCGCGGATATAGTCGGCGGCGGTCTGGATCCCGAAGGTCGCCGAGGAGCAGGCGACATTCATGTCGAAGCCGAACCCGTCGATCCCCAGCGCCTGCTGGATTTCTACGGCCATCGCCGGATAGGGCCGTTGCATGTTCGAGGCGGCGCACAGCACCGCGTCGACATCGGCGGCATCGCGCCCCGCCCGCTCGAGCGCATCGCGCGCCGCCTCCACCCCGATCTCGGCTAGGATCGAGAGCTCCTCGTCGGGCCGTTCCTCCCACCGGGGCGCCATGATTTCCGGATCGAGCACCGGCTCCTTGGCCATGACGTAACGCGCCTTGATCCCGCTCGCCTTCTCGATGAATTCGACCGAACTGGGCTCGAGCGGCTCCACTTCGCCCGCTGTTATGGCGTCGGCATGGGCGGCGTTGAAACGCTCGACATAGGCGTTGAAGCTGGCGACCAGCTCCGCATTGGTGATCGAATCCTCGGGCGTGAACAGGCCGGTCGCGGAGATCACGGGGCGATGGGTGGGTTGCATGGCAGGAGTGCCTAATCGGGCGGCTTGCGCGCGGCAAGCGAAAGGGGCCATCCACCCGCGCGATCAGGGGAGCGCGACGGTTACGCAGGTACCGCCGCCGGGCGCGGTATCGATGTCGATACGCCCGCCCATGGCAGCAGCCCGTTCGCCCATGCTCCGGATACCCAGATGCGGCCGGTCGTTCGCGGCGGAAACGGCCGGATCGTAGCCCTTCCCGTCGTCGGCGATACGCAGTTCGGAACCGTAATCTCCGACGCTCAGGCTTACTCCGATATGGCGCGCCTCGCTATGGCGCAGCGCGTTGTGAGCCGCTTCCTGCACGATCCGGTAGATATGGTCGGCATCGTCTGCCGAAAGCGTGATGGCCGGATCGATGTCGACATCCCAGTCGATACCGTGATCGCTGCCGACTTGCTCCATGTGATCGGCGATAGCCGCCGCGAGTCCGCGTTCCTCGATCGAGTGGGGAGACAGGTCGTAGGCCATCCGCCTGGTGTCGTCGATCAGCTCGTCGACGTCGCCGATCAGCCCCTCGAAACGTTCGCCCTCGGCGTGCTCGCTATGCGGATAGTCCGCTCGCAGCAACTGCAGCCGCAGCTTGAGCGAGCCCAGCCACTGGCCGATCGAATCGTGCAGATCTCGCGCCAGCCGCTGGCGCTCGCCCCGTTGCGCGGCGCGTGTGCGCATATTGGCCTCGACCCGCTCGCGCTCGATCTCGTACAGCCGGAGCCCGGCGAGCCCGGCGAGGATCAACAGGAAGACGAAGGTCGGCAGAGTGTTCGAAGGCCGCCCGGTCAGCAGTTCGAAATCGTCGGCCCAGTCGGCAATGACCAGTTCGAGCACCACCGGCAACGTAACCAGCAGCGAGTAGAACACCGCTATCAGCCAGGCATGCTGCACACGGTGCCGGATCGAGATTACGGATATGACGGTAACCCAGCAAGTGCTCGCGATAAGGCTGAACAGCGCCACCGGGAGAACCACGGCGGTCATGCCGACACCGTCGAGACCGGGTACCAGCGTTACCAGTTGCAGCGCGCAACTCGCCTGGATGATTCGGCCCGGCCAACCGATCCTGCGGCGCAGCAATGCAGCGAAAAACTCCATCATCGGAACGAGAGCGACGATCACCATGCGGTCGGCAACTTCGCCGATCCATGGCGAACCCAGCCCGGCCGCCTCGAACCAGCGTGCGCCCCGCAGCTCGGCCAGGAAGAAACAGCCCATCATGGCCGCGAAACCGCCGAGGCCGCCCTTGTTGAAACCTCTCGCCAGCGCGATCACTCCGAAAATAGCTAGTACCAGATAGGTTCCCAACAGCAGCCCGTCGATCAGCCAGTATGTTCGCTCGTACGGCGCCAAAGCGGCCCGCGCGTCGGCGCTTTGCACGATACCGAAAGGCAGTGAGGCGATCCCGCCCGGCTCGAAGAAACCGAGCCGGCGGACGCGCATGGCAAGCACATTCTCTTCACCATTTCGGTTCAGCAGTCGTGGCGGCAGGTCGATCGCGCGGAAATCGCCGTATATGCCCCGCTGGCGCCAGCGTTTGCGGTCTCCGCTGCCCGGCGGCTGCAAACTGCCGGGATTGGCGATCTCGACGCCGTTGAGCCACAGCTGCGCCATACCCGACAGGCGCATGATCAGGGCCGGCTCGCCGGCGAAATCGTCCGGGTCGAGGCGAAAGCGGAACCGGTACCAGCCATTCTCCTGCCAGCTCTCGACCCCGGCATCGGACCACGGTCTCGCCATCGCAAGGCGCTGCCACCCACTGTCGTCGAAATCGGGCTGCGCCCAGGCCGCATCGTCGCCGGCACGAAAGCGCTGTTGGCCGTCGAGGGGCTGATAAGGACCGGATATCGGGACCGCCGCGGTGGCGTTTCCGGCCCATGCGAAAACCGTCATGGCCAGCACCACGAACATCGCCAGCCACGCCGATCTCGGGCGGGTTTCGGTCTCGCCGCTTGTCAAACCTCGCAAATTGCGCATGCTTTTGCGCGCCCCCCGGGCTCCCCGCCGTTCAGGTAGCGGCATCGCGATCGAAAGGGCAAGCCGCTTGGCGCGCATCGTACTCGTCGACGATCACCGGATATTCCGCGAAGGCGTCGCGGCGCTGATCGCGCGCTCGGAAGAGGACACGCTCGTCGCCAGCCTGCCCGATTGCGACGCGCTCGAGCGCGCGATACTTGAACAGAAGGCGGATCTGGTGGTGCTCGACCTTGCGCTCGATACCGGCAGGACCTTCCACCAGATCGGCCGGATCAAGCGACGGCATCCGCGCGTCCGGGTACTCATCCTCTCGATGCACGGCGACCAGGGTTCGGTCGAACGGGCTCTCCAGTCGGGCGCGGACGGCTACACGCTCAAGCAGGACGCTTTCGACGACCTGCTGTTCGCGATTCGGGCGATCGAACGCGGCGGACGTTTCGTCAGCCCGACGATCATGCGCCAGGGCGATATCGCGATCGTCATGGACAAGCCCGATCCCGACGCGATGCCCGAACGGCAACGGCAGATTCTGCAATTGCTCGCCGAAGGCAAGGCCAACAAGCAGATCGCGGCCGAACTCGGAATCGCGCTCTCGACGGTCAAGAACCACCTCAACACGCTGTTCCGCAAGTATCGCGTAACCAACCGGGTCGGTCTGCTCAACCGGCTCGACATGATCGGCGACGCCGAAAAGTACTAGTACTTTGGCACTCCGGCCGGGCCCGAAGGGGCCCTATTCCCCAATTCCTCTCATCCCGCAGCGCGGCGTAAGCCCACCGCATGCGAACGCCGGGGACACCGGCGTGCAAGTGGGGGATAGAAGAGATGGCCGATTTTCACCGGACGCAAGCACGCACACGCCGCAACCGCAGGCGTTTCTGGATGGGGACCGCCGCGGCTTTCGCGGTCGGGGCGCACGGTCTGAGCCTCGTTCCGCTTGCTCCGGCCAGCGCGCAGTCGAGCCCGGCCAGTTGCTCGGCCTATTCGGACATGATCAGCACGACCCGGACGAGCGACTTCATTTCTTCGGATCCGATCATGGTCAACGAAGGCGATACGATCACGGTCCAGATCACTGCGCCGAGCGACACGGTGATCGACGTGTATTTTCTCGATCTGGCCGAGCGCGTCACCGGGTCGGCAACGATCAACTTCCGCCTCGCTGCATCGAGCGGCGGCAGTTCTTCGGGTACGATCGATTTCGATATCAACAATCCGTCCGGTGGTACCGTCTCGGCTTCGATCTCATGCACCGAAGACGGAGGCGGCGGGACTCCCACGCCCACACCGACACCAACCCCCACTCCGACACCTACGCCTACGCCTACGCCTACTCCGACGCCAACACCCACACCCACACCCACTCCGACTCCGACTCCGACACCGACTCCGACTCCGACTCCGACGCCAACACCCACACCCACTCCGACTCCGACCCCTACGCCAACGCCGAGTATCCCACTCGAAGCGTCTATCGGGGAGAGCAACGGCATTCTTGTCGATCAGATACAGCACGCAGGCATCCAGGACTGGCTGCGCCGGACGAACGACAATCTCTACACCATTGCCGCGCTCGGCTGTACCAGAAGGCGACTCGCGTCGCCGGTCGTGCCGCAGCTTGCGAACGGGGCGGATATCAGGCCCGAATCGACCATGCCGAGCTACTGGTCCGCGCTCGAGACCGCCCGGCAGCGACCGATCCTGCGGCTGTCCGGTTCGCTGTCGGGTATCCGGCGCGCGCGCAGGGTCGCAGCGCTCACTCCGGGTTGCGACGGCAACCCCTCTGCGCTCCCCGGTCTTCTCGGCGACGAGGATTTCGATGTCTGGCTCGAGGGGCGGCTGGTGTTTTCCGACGACCGCCGCAGCGGTGTCGGTGGCGACGGAACGGGTTTCGCCGCCGATCTCGGCGCCAGCTATCGCGTCAGCGAGCGGGTGCTGATCGGAGCGAAGCTGCGCTATCGCGGCAGCGATGCCGAGCGCGACGACGGCAGCGTCAAGACCGATTCGAAGGGTATCGGCCTGGCCGCCTGGGCCGACATCCTGCTGCCCGGAGGAGCCATCCTGACTCCGATGGCCGCCTATCAGAAGAACGATGCCGACCTCACCCTGTCCGACGGAACGAGCAGCGTGGACGGATCGTTCGACGTCGATATCGCCACGCTCGGGGCGCGCCTGTCGCGCCGCTTCACACTGGCGGGGGGTAGCAGCGACACGCTGTTCTATATCGAGCCGAACACTTCGCTGAGCTACGTATTCGCCGACCGCGATACCTATCAGCGGTCCGATGGCGTGCAGGTCCCCGGTGCCGATATCGACCAGGGACGGCTGACGTTTGGTCCGCGTTTCGGCGTCATCCTCGGCGCGGGCGACGATGACGACGAGCAGCGCGATCCTGCCGTCCGTTCCGAGGGCGATGACGACGGCACGGTCTGGCTGCTGTCGATCGGCGCGGACGGGGTGTGGAATTTCGACCCCGCCGACGAGTTCGGCACGATCAATTCGCGGCTCGTCGAGACACCCGAATTCTACGGGGCCGTCTCGGCCAATATCGGCGCGGTCTTCGAAGGCGGCGTCAACGGGTCGATCTCGATCCGTTACTCCGGCATCGGCGCCGACGTCGGATACACCGGAGTTTACGGTGTGCTGATCATTCCGCTCGACTGATCGTTCGGGGAATCCGGCAGCCCGGCCTCATGCAGCAAGCGGCAAGCCTGGCAAGAGTGGTGGACAGGGCTGGATTCGAACCAGCGTACGCTTGCGCGGGCAGATTTACAGTCTGCTGCCTTTAACCACTCGGCCACCTGTCCACATCTCTTGCCTGCGGGGATAAAGCGGTCGTCCAACGCGGCCCGCTTGCCGAGAGGCGCCCCTTTGGCGAAGCGGCGCTTGCGTGTCAATGGGCGCGCTGGCATGGCGCGTCGCCAGAGGGAATGCAGGGAGCGGCAATGGCCCAGAAAGAGCGCAAACGGGCGCTGCGCGGACGTGCCGGGCGGATGAAGGGCGGGCGCGGCAGCGGGCGCGCGAGCAGCGGCAACGTTCGCCTGTGGGGCCGCCATGCGGTCGAGGCGGCATTGCTCAATCCCGACCGCGTGCACCGCAAGCTGTGGGCGACCCGCGAAGGCGTGGCGTCGCTGGACGGCGAACTGCCGCCCGACTTTCCGGTCGAATATGCCGATGTCCAGGATCTCGCCCGCCTCGTCGCCCGCGATGCCCCCCACCAGGGGCTGGTGCTCGAATGCGCGCAGCTCGATGACCTTCATATCGACGACGTGCTCGGCGGCGTCGCCGTGCGCCCGATCGTGGTGCTCGACCAAGTGACCGATCCGCACAATCTCGGCGCCATTCTGAGATCCGCAGCAGCATTCGATGCCGCCGCGCTGGTGACGCAGGACCGCCATGCACCGCCCGAATCGGGGGTGGTCGCCAAATCCGCCTCGGGTGCGCTGGAGAAGGTGCCGTGGGTGCGTGTGGTCAATCTGGCGCGCGCGCTCGAACGGATCGCCGAGGCCGGCTACTGGCGTATCGGCCTGACCGGCGAGGCGGAAGCAACGCTCGCCGAGGCGCTGCCCGAGCGGCCGGTCGCACTGGTACTCGGCGCCGAGGGAGAGGGAATGCGGCACAATGTCGAGGAGCACTGCGACGCTCTCGCGCGGTTGCCGATCGGTAACGCGATGGAAAGCCTCAACGTGTCCAATGCCGCTGCGATTGCGTTATATGCCGTCGCGACGCGCCGATGATGCGAGAAGGGGGAATGCCATGCTGAAACGCCTGTTGTTCGTAATTGCTGCGCCGCTGCTGCTGACCGGTTGCCTGCTGCAGCCGGGCAAGTTCGTGTCGGAGCTGACATTGCTGCGCGACGGCACGTTCGCCTTTTCCTACCGGGGCGAAATCCAGGCGGTGGGGATGTCTAGCCTCATGAAAACCGCCGCCGCGGCGAGCGAGGCCGATTTCATCCCCGAATGTTTCGACGACGAAGGCGAAGCCCGGGATTGCTCGCCCCAAGAGGCGGCCGAGCAGGAAGAAGCCGACAAGCGCGAGAACGAGCAGATGTTGCAGATGTTCAGCGCTTTGACACCGGGAATGGACGCCTCCGATCCCGAGACGATCGAGCGCTTTCTGGCGCAATTGCGCAGGATGAAGGGCTGGAATGCGGTCGAGCATGTCGGCAACGGCATTTTCGAGGTCGACGTGGCGATCGATGGGCAGGCGGATCGCAATTTCGTCTTCCCCGTCGTCGAAGACACACCGATGCTCACTCCCTTCGTCGTCATGACCGTGCGCCGCGAGGGGAAGGTCCGCGTTCAGGCAAGCGGTTTCCGCACCGATCCCAACAGCGGCAATATGGGGGCCATGGGCGCGCTGGCCGCGCTGGGGGACGAGAGCCGCGAGAAAGGCGAAGAACTGCCCCGCATGGTCACGCTGGACGGAACCTTCACGGTCCGGACCGACGGCGAGATTCTGACCAACAACACCGAAGAGGGTCCGGCTACGGAGGGTGGTCGCCGCGTACTGACCTGGCGCATCCTGCCGGCGACGACCGAAGCACCCGAAACGCTGATACAGCTCTAGCGCCGACCGCATACGAAAGCGCCGCGACCGCCAGAGGCAGTCGCAGCGCTATCCCGCGGCGCAACCGGTCTGCGCCGCCATCCCCCGAACCGTCAGTTGACGGCGTCCTTGAGCCCCTTGCCGGCCTTGAACTTGGGCTGGTTCGAGGCCTTGATCGGCATCGGTTCGCCGGTCCGCGGATTGCGGCCCATCGAAGCCTTGCGCTTGGCGACGGCAAAAGTGCCGAACCCGACCAGCCGTACTTCGTCGCCCTTCGACAATGACGTCGTGATCGTATCGAACACCGCCTCGACGGCGCTCGACGCATCGCTCTTGGTCAGGCCGCTGGCGTCGGCTACCGCACCGATCAGGTCGTTCTTGTTCATCCTGGGAACCCCCCTCGCTCTCGTATAGATTGTTCGCGCCGGTGAATCGTCACCGCGAAGGGAATGGAGTTGAACGCAATTTTGTCGGTACTGTCAAAGCCAAATCGGGTGAATCGGGCCTATTGAGCGCAAATCCCGGCGAATTGCGGCGAACCGAGCGCCACGCGGCGTAATCGCGATGACACATCGCGCATCCAGTCTCGACCGCTTCGACCCGAGTCGCTGCGGTGCAGCACGGGTCAGTGCGCAGTCGGGGCTCCGCCGGGCGCGTTGGCGTCGGGCACCGGCTGGCTCGCAAGGTCGTCCGCTTCGGTCCATTCGATCGGTGCCGGCAAGGCGACCAGCGCCTGTTCAAGCACTTGGTCGACATGCGCGACCGGCACGATTTCGAGCCCGTCCTTCACGTTGTCGGGAATCTCGGCGAGGTCCTTGACATTCTCCTCGGGAATGAGGACGGTCTTGATCCCGCCGCGCAGCGCGGCGAGCAGCTTCTCCTTGAGCCCGCCGATCGCCAGCACGCGGCCCCGCAGCGTGACCTCGCCGGTCATCGCGACATCGGGCCGCACCGCGATCCCGGTGAGCGTCGAAACGATCGAGGTCACCATCCCCACCCCCGCGCTCGGGCCGTCCTTGGGCACCGCGCCTTCGGGCAGGTGGATATGGATGTTCTTGCGCTGGAAGATGCTCGGCTTGATGCCGTAGGCGGGCGCCCTCGCCTTGACGAAGCTGAACGCCGCGGCGACGCTTTCGTTCATCACTTCGCCCAGCTTGCCGGTGGTCTTGGCCTCGCCCTTGCCCGGCGTGGTGACGCTTTCGATCGTCAGCAGCTCGCCGCCGACCTCGGTCCAGGCGAGCCCGGTGACCGCGCCGATCTGCGCCTCTTCCTCGCCCATACCGTGCTTGAACTTGCGCACGCCCGAGAAGTCGCCGAGATTGTCGGGTGCGATCGTCACGCTCTCGACTTCCTTCTCGAGGATCTTGCGTAGCGACTTGCGGCACAGCTTGGCGATCTCGCGCTCGAGCGTGCGCACACCCGCCTCGCGCGTGTAATAGCGGATCAGGTCGCGCAGGCCGTCTTCGGTGAGTTCGAACTCGCCGTCCTTGAGGCCGTGGTCCTTGATCTGCTTGGGCAGCAAATGCCGCTGCGCGATCTCGACCTTCTCGTCCTCGGTATAACCTTCGAGCCGGATGATCTCCATCCGGTCGAGCAGCGGCTGCGGCAGGTTGAGACTGTTCGCGGTGGTGACGAACATCACGTCCGACAGGTCGATATCGAGTTCGAGATAGTGATCCTGGAACTTCGAGTTCTGTTCCGGATCGAGCACTTCGAGCAGCGCCGAGGCAGGGTCGCCGCGGAAATCCTGCCCCAGCTTGTCGATCTCGTCGAGCAGGAACAGCGGGTTCGACTTGCCCGCCTTCTTGAGATTGGTGACGATCTTGCCCGGCAGCGAACCGATGTAAGTGCGCCGGTGGCCGCGGATCTCGGCCTCGTCGCGCACGCCGCCCAACGACTGGCGCACGAACTTGCGCCCCGTGGCGCGGGCGATCGACTGGCCGAGCGAGGTCTTGCCGACCCCGGGCGGGCCGACGAGGCACAGGATCGGGCCCTTCAATTTGTTGGTGCGCGCCTGCACCGCGAGATATTCGACGATCCGTTCCTTGACCTTCTCGAGCCCGTAATGGTCCTCGTCGAGGATCGCCTCGGCCTTGGCGATATCCTTCTTGAGCCGGCTCTTGCTGCCCCAGGGCAGGCCGAGCAGCACGTCGAGATAGTTGCGGATCACGGTCGCCTCGGCGCTCATCGGCTGCATCGAACGCAGCTTCTTGAGCTCGCTGGTGGCCTTGGCGCGCGCTTCCTTGGAGAGCTTGAGCTTCTCGATCTTCTCGGCCAGCTCGGCGAGTTCGTCGCCGTCCTCGCCGTCGCCGCCGAGCTCGCTCTGGATCGCCTTCATCTGCTCGTTGAGATAGTATTCGCGCTGGGTCTTCTCCATCTGCCGCTTCACGCGGCCGCGGATCTTGCGCTCGACCTGCAGCACCGACAGCTCGCCTTCCATGAAGGACATCACCATTTCGAGCCGCCGCAGCGGATCGCGCTCGGTCAGCAGCGACTGCTTGTCGGACACCTTGGCCGCGATCGCGGCAGCGACGGTATCGGCAAGCGCACCGGCATCGTCGATCTCGCCGAGATCGTCGCCCGCGCCCTCGCCCAGCTTCTTGTTGAGCTTGGCATATTCGCCGAACTGCTCGACCACCTGCCGCATCATCGCGGTGACTTCGCTGCCCGCGGCAGTCTGCTCGTCGAGCATGGTCACCTCGGCCAGCACGAGATCGTCCTGCTCCTTCAGCCCTTCGAGGCTCGCGCGAGCGACGCCTTCGACCAGCACGCGCACGGTGCCGTCGGGCAGTTTGAGCATCTGCAGCACCTGCGCGACCACGCCGACATCGTAGAGATCGTCGGCGGCGGGATCGTCGCAGCCCGGGTCGAGCTGCGAGAGGAGGTAGATGTCCTTGGACGATTCCATCGCCGCCTCGAGCGCGGCGACCGACTTGTCGCGCCCGACGAAGAGCGGGACGACCATACCGGGGAAGACGACGATGTCGCGAAGCGGGAGGAGGGGGAAACTGCTCATGGCGCGGATATGGGAAGTCGCCTATCGCACTGCAACAGCGCGGCGCGGCGAAGTTGTGGACGCGGCTGGACGGCGGGGGTGTTGACACATGTGACAGACTCCTGCGGCGATGTGTGGATTTCGAGTGTGACTTTCCGAGTTGGTTGATCAAACACATCCATGGCCGGCCTGCGGAAGGTCGGGCTGCACGGGCGACGCGGCGGAGGTTGTTGGATTCGCGGCATGGGCGCGATCATCGCAGCTTCAGACCATGTAGGAAAATGGTTCGTGATCGGAACGCGATCAGTTGGTGTTGAAACAAGGTCCGTTCGTCCTGAGCCTGTCGAAGGACCTCAGCGCTCCGCCAGCGTCCTTCGACAGGCTTAGGACGAACGGGTCTAGGTAAGCCGAGCACGCACTAGCCGGCCTGCGGCTGGTCGAGAATGGCCTCGCCCGAATCGGGCGGAACAGGGGTCGTCGGAGGCATGCTCGGGTTGAGCGGATAGCGGCAGCCGTCGAATTGGAGGCGTTTCAGTTCCGGAGGCTTGCCGACAAAGTACTGTGTGACCGCGAGATCGCGCCAGCCATTGGTCCGGGTTTCCAATACTCGTATCGGGAGCGCCGTGATGGTCGTTCGAGAGATCACCTCGATCTGCTCGCCACGGACTTTTGCCACGAACATCGTGCAGCCGCCCGAACCGCACCAACCGCCGCCCGCCGGACGCAGCACCCGTTCGTCGATCCCGTCGCCGTCCAGGTCGAGATCGGCCGATTGCAGCCTCTCGACGGTCGAGAGGTCGGGATAGACATCGAGCGGCTCGCAGGTCTCCGCCGCAGCTGCACAGCCGGTCAGGGTGACCGACAGCGCCGCGACAATCGCCGCGGCGAGAGGTCGCGCGCGGTTCAGTCGCGGAACCCCGGATCGATCCGGTCGAGCTTCCTCAGCAGCGCCGGCCACGCCAGCCCGTTGGCGACCATGCCGATCCCGCCCGGCGGGGTCTGCGACTGGACCTTCTCGGGCGTGCCCTGCGGCGGGTTGTTGAGGTTGTCGCGGCCTGCCGAGAGCATCTTCACCTGCGCATCGCAGGCGCGCTCGATGAAATAGAGCCGCAGGAAGCATTCGCCGACCGTCCGGCCGATCGCCAGCGTGCCGTGATTGCGCAGGATCATCGCGTGCTTGTCGCCCATGTCCTCGACCAGCCGCTCGCGCTCCTCGAGGTCGGTCGCGATGCCTTCGTACTCGTGATAGGCGATGTCGTGGCGCGCGATCATCCCGGTCTGCGTGTGTTCGAGCAGCCCGAATTCCATCGCGCTGACCGCCTGACCCGCGGGCGTGTGCAGATGCATCACCGAATGCGCATCCTCGCAATTCATGTGCAGCGCCGAATGGATGGTGAAGCCGGCCGGATTGACCGGGTGCGCAGTCGGGATCACCGGTTGTCCGTCGACATCGATCTTGACCAGGCTCGAGGCGGTGATCTCCTCGAACATCATGTCGTAGGGGTTGATGAGGAAGTGATGCTCTGGGCCGGGCACGCGCGCGGAGAGATGGGTGAAGATCAAATCGTCCCAGCCGTAATGCGCGACGAGACGATAGGCGGCGGCGAGATCGACGCGCACGGCCCATTCCTCGTCGCTCACCTGCGCACGGATATCGGCGTCGTCGCCGGTTGCGTTGTCGTTCAGTACGGTGGCCATCGCCGTCTCTCCATTGGTTGCTTTATGCCACCGATAGCACGGTTTGCGCCTATCCCATACCCGGCAGGTTGAAGCCCTCGGGCAGGCCCATCCCGCCCTGGATCTTCTTCATTTCCTCGGCCGAGACGCGGTCGGCCTTGTCGCGTGCGTCGTTGAAGGCGGCGGTGACGAGATCCTCGACCATCTGCTTTTCCTCCGGCTTCATCAGGCTGTCGTCGATCGCGACACCGAGGATGCGGCCCTTGGCGGTTGCGCGGACCTTGACCAGCCCGCCGCCCGCGCTGCCCTCGACTTCGAGCGCGTCGAGCTTGGCCTGCATCTCGTTCATCTGCGTCTGGATGTTCTCCGCCGCCTTCTGCGCGGCCTGCATCATTTCTTCCATCGATTGCATGGCAATGGTTCCTTGGTTGTCAGCGCCCGCTCGCACGGCGGTCGCCATTGGGGGATGCGGTCTTGTCGACGAATTCGGCGTCGGGAAAGGCTTCGAGCGTCGCCTCGACCAGCGGGTGCTTGCGCATCGCGGCGTCGGCGGCTTCGCGCGCGAGTTGCTCGACCTCGACCAGCGAGGGCGCGCCGTCGGTATCGCATTGCTCGACCTGCCAGCGCCTGCCCGTCGCGCCGAGCAGCGCTTCGCGCAGCTGCGGGGCGATATCGTCGGTGAATTTCGGATCGCGCGAAAAGCGCAGCGTCTCCGGGCCGAGTTCGACCACGCGCACCTGCAACCGCATGATGCTGACCGCGAGGTGGTTGCCCGATCGCTCGACCGCGTCGACCAGCTGCTGCCAACCGAGCGAGGCGGCTGGCGGCGGTGTGGGACTGTCGCCTCCGCCGCCATCTGGCGCGGCAGTGGCGGCGGACGCCACGCCGTTCGCCGCCATCTCTTCTAACCGCTTCGCCAGCCGGCCCGGATCGGGCAGGTCGGCGGCGTGGAGGATGCGCAGCAGCGCCATCCGCGCCGAGACCAGCGGATCGGGCGCGCCCTTGACCTCGTCGTGGCCCTTGAGCAGCAATTGCCACAAGCGGTGCAATTGCGCCGCCGACAGCCGCCCGGCCCATTCGGTGAGGATTTCGCGCTCTTCGGGCGTGGGGGCCTGCGCCTCCGCGCCCGAGACCTGCGCCAGCGTGATCCGATGCGCCAGATCCATCAGCGAGCGCAGCAGCGCAAGCGGCTCGACGCCGAGTGCATATTGCTCGTCGAGCGCGGCGAGCAGCGCCTTCGCGTCACCCTCGAAGATCGCCGCCAATAGCCGCCGCTGCGCGGTCTTGTCGGCGAGCCCGAGCATGTCGCGCACCCGCTCCGCCGAAACCTTGCTTTCCGCGCCCATATCGGCGTGCGCGATCGCCTGGTCGAGGATCGACAGCCCGTCGCGCACCGAGCCCTCGGCGGCGGCGGCGATCATGTGCAGCGCTTCCTTCTCCGCCTCGACGCCCTCCTGCTCGCACACCCAGCCGAAATGGTTTTCGAGCAGTTCGCTGGGGATGCGGCGCAGGTCGAAGCGCTGCGTGCGGCTGAGCACGGTCACCGGCAGCTTCTCGACCTCGGTGGTGGCGAACAGGAACTTCACATGCGCGGGCGGCTCCTCGAGCGTCTTGAGCAGCGCGTTGAACGCGTTGCGCGACAGCATGTGGACTTCGTCGATGATGTAGATCTTGTAGCGTGCCGAGACCGCGGCGTAGCGCACCGCCTCGATGATCTCGCGCACGTCGTCGACGCCGGTATGCGAGGCGGCGTCCATCTCGATAACGTCGATATGGCGCCCCTCGGCGATCGCGCGGCAGGGTTCGCACTGGCCGCACGGGTCGATCGTCGGCCCGCCCTCGCCGTCGGGCCCGACGCAATTGAGCGCCTTGGCGATCAGCCGCGCGGTGCTGGTTTTGCCGACCCCGCGCACCCCGGTCATCAGGAAGGCATGCGCCAGCCGGTCGCGCTCGATCGCATTGGCGAGCGTGCGGACCATCGGCTCCTGCCCGATCAGCTCGGAGAAGGTCTGCGGCCGGTATTTGCGCGCGAGCACGCGGTAGGGCTGCTTGGATTCGGGAGCCGCGGGTGCGGGTGCCGGCTTGGCCTCCGACTCTGCTGCAGGCACCGCCTCGCCGAACATCGCCGACTGCCCCGCCGCCTCGAGATCGGCCGCGGTCGGCGGCGCCTCCTGCTCTTCGGCTTCCAAAGGAAGGTCGTCGGGAATATCCGGTGAATCACCCATGCAGGATTAGGTAGGCGCTCGCGCCCGCCTTGTCATGCCGCTGGGTGTGGGAAAATGAAAAGGAGCCGAGCGACCCGCCGCAATCCACCTGGGCTGCTTCCTTCCGGACCTGACCCGGTGAGCGAACGCAAACGTCCACCCGACTCCCGGGCGGGCATATGGCGGC